>ERZ809198.157-NODE-157-length-46913-cov-14.345192_pt1 | contig 46913 bp, 40 predicted proteins | sample MGYA00520793_ERZ809198 | MGnify/ENA primary metagenome ERZ809198 (study PRJEB31570, sample SAMEA3213005) | Homo sapiens | biome: human-gut; feature: human gut; material: fecal | place: Sweden | collected 2011 ... | reverse complement strand
TTTTTTGTTTTACAAGTAAATTAATAACGGGACTTGAAGGCGACCGTTAAGAAAACAGTCCGGTGGACTGTTTTTAGGGAGAGCGTTGATGATATTTATAAATTTAACAAGCCGTATCAAACGAGGCAGAAAGTGTACTTATTTTTTTCACTCCGTCACTCGCACCATAAAAACAGATTAGCTTTTTGTTAATCTGTTTTTTTGTTTTACAAGTAAATTAATAACGGGACTTGAAGGCGACCGTTAAGAAAAGGAGCTGTAAAAAAACAGCCCAAATAAAAAACGACTGCATTCTAACCGAAAGGTAGGAACGCAGTCGTTTTTGTGATATAATTTACTATCTATGAAAAACCATATCAACAAGGTGTATTATACACCGTATCAATTAAAATTACCACCGGATATTGAAAAAATAATAGAAATTTCTGATCCGGTATATACATTTAACGAGGTTTTTCATCATATTGCTCTAAATAAACACCATGCTGTTAAGAAAAAGGATATGTCGCATATCTACATAGACGGAACAAAGATAACTGCCAATGCAAATAAGGGTAACGATCAATTATTGCCCGGATACAATATTCAGCAATGCAAGCAAAAAAACCGAGACTCACTTTTTCGTGAATCTCGGCTTTTTAATATGCTGTTTCTTTACAGCACCTTTTGTGGAGCGGATGATGGGAATCGAACCCACACGATCAGCTTGGAAGGCTGAAGTTCTACCACTAAACTACATCCGCTTATCTCTGCAACAAATAGTATTATATCATTACAGATAATATTTGTCAAGCGTTAATTTTAGATTATAAAATTTTTAAGAAAATTTTAACTGTTTTATATTAAACTCTAAGTTTAACGATGATTATAATTTTAACATACATCAAGATATATATACAGATTACTTACTTATAATTTTTACCGAAGGGAACTTATTATAGTTTTGATAATCAATTATAAAATGTTGGTAACACAGAAAAATAGCAGAAAATGCCAAATATTGAAGGTTAGTGAATATTAACTTTGATTTAAAACCACATTTATAAAAAGTTTATAATATAATATCTCAAATAGTATTATATACAAGCGGCTAATTTTTAATAGTAATAATATACTAAAAATACATCTGTATATTTAAATAAATGCATTTATTATGTTAGAATGTACAAAGAAATATATCTCAAATTGTGCAAGTGTACAGATGTAAACTTTTCACTCGGTGTAAGTATGATTTCAATGTGGATATTCAGAATAGTTTGCAGTCATATACTTGTTATGGTTCTTGATATGGGCGTTTTAGGTGTATGGATCGGTATGTTTGTTGATTGGTATGCTCGTGCTACAGCATATCTTGCAAGGTATTTGTCAGGCAGATGGAAAAGCATAGAATGATTTAAATATTTAAAAATGGAGATGAATTTTGTTTACCCTACCGTCACAATTATAAAAGTTTGACCAAACTTTTATAATTGCCTTGCAAAATATTCCGGTAAATCATAATTTTTAAACATTATTCCAACATATATAACGAAATATGATTTTAAAAAGCAAAGGCCCTCGAATTTTTATCGAGAGCCTTTTATCTTTTATCTTTTTTATAAATCAAATTCAAAGTACGGATTATGGTACAGTGAAAATGTTATAATATGGTAAAGACAAACCTAAATTGCCAAAGTGAAGTTCGGATTTTTGAGGAAAAAACGAGAAATACCACGGGTTCACCTTGACAAAAGAGTATGGTAAAGACAAAATCCAATTTGGATAGATTAAAGTAATGGTTTAAACAAATATTGTTTAAAATCCATATTGGTAAGATTCATTTAATTATAACACAAGTTTGTATATATATCAAATACGTATAATTAATTAAAAAATACTGTTGATAAATAAATTTTGTGAAAAAATTATAATTAAACATATATTAGGTATTGACAAACAAAATTGTGAACGCTATACTGTAATTAGAGTTGTGAAATATCATAACTCTAATAACAAAATCTAATACTATTAAAATGATAAATGGAGGTAAATATGAAAATCTTATTGCGATTTTATTTGCAAAACAATAAGCTGCCGATTGATTATCGACGAATTATGCTTTCGTTTTTTAAACGGTCACTGTCAGATATTGGCGAGGGAAAATATTATGAAAAATATTATTTTACACCGGAACGCAGAAATTTTACTTTTGCGGTGAATCTGCCTATGCCGAAGTTTTCTAAAACGGAAATTCAACTCGGGAAAAATCAACTAAACATTACTTTTTCAACGGCTGACTATAATACGGGATGTATTTTTATGTCTGCTTTTATAAAGCAAAAGGACAAGCCGATTCCCGCTCCGCTCGGCAACGAAATGAAACTTGTCAGTGTTAATCTTGTGCCGGAAAAAAATGTTACTTCATCATCCGCTGTTGTGAAAATGCTTAGCCCTTTGTGTATCAGATTACATAAAGCCGAGAATAATTCGGATAAGTATATTTCGGTTGCTAATCCGGATTTTACGGAGATTGCAAAACAGGTAATTAAAGAGCAGCTTGTTGAAAGCGGTTTTGACGAGAAGTTAATTTCAAACTTTGAAATTAAACCGTTAAATGCAAAAAAAACAGTGGTTTATCACTACAAAAACTACATTGAATGCAGTTTAGGCAGTTTTAGTATTAATGCCGATAAATCGGTTATTAATTATCTGCTGAAAAGCGGTATAGGTTCACGAAAATCCGCAGGATTTGGCTTTGCCGAGCTTTTATCGGAGGGAGGTGAACCGAATTAATGAAAACAAAGATTGATTACTTTGATTATGACACTTTGATGCAGCCTACCGATTGGAGGTTTGCAGCAGCCGTTGTCGGTTTATGTAAATATTTTGATTACTTTGGAATTGTTTACAAAGTCCTCTATGATGTTGAAGAAAAGCCCGATAATTATATCCACGGCTTTGACGGTATTATTTACAAAAGTGAAGATATAACAGAAGAAAAATATCTTGAGTTTGCAGAGAACTATTTTGAAAAATATATGACTCACAAAAATATTTTAAACATTCTTGAAAGTCAAGAATTCAGTGAAGAACAAATTAAATTGGTAAACGACCTTGTTAAGAGCAAAACAGTTCTTAAAGGGCTATTTGACAAAATAAAATTTGATGGAACAAATAAAGATATTTTTATTTCAACCATTGAAGAAAACAGGGCGGAAATTATAAAGAATATCTTTAAAAACGGCAATAACCTTTATAAGAATTACTGCAATGAACGACTTATTTTTACCGAAGATAACAGCACTTGCAGACTTAGAGGCTACAATGTTGACAAAGACAGAAAAACAAGTAATCTCGGCTTTTGTTTTTCAAAGGAAAGTTTTGAGAGCAATGATATTTTAGAATTTGATTTTATACCGTTTGCTTTTTCAAATTCTGATATGAGAGAAACTTATTTTGTGAATAACAATTTTTCTGTTAAGTCTTTAACTCAAACAAACTATGCTTTTTCAAATCAACTTAGCAGTACAGAAAATAAAGACGACAAAAACAAACTAATGCTTGTTTTGCAAAATTCAAAGGATTATATAAGCTATGATGTTGAAATTATATCAAAATCTCAAGATAAGGCTTATTACGAAACATTCTTTGTACGACTTGAAAGATTAAAAAAATTAAGAGAATTATCGGGAAAATCATTAAACTTTGTCAAAAAAATCAATGATGATTATTGGTTTAATCTTGAGAAAGAAGTTTATATGCGTTGTCTTAACAATGTGTTGCTTGACGATGTAATTTTAATGATGCTTAAGTTTTATTTTGATGATAATGCCGTTAAAGGCTATATAAAAAGCAGAACCGATATGCTAATAGACATAAATGTATCTTGGAAAGGAAATGAAATTATGGATGAAATTAAGTCAGCAAAAAGTTGTGGATTTTTAACTTCCCAAAAACTAATTGAAATGAAAAGCAGTAATAAAATTAATTCATATAAGCAAAAAATAATCAGTGCTCTTTGCGCACATGATTACGACAGAGCAAAAGAGATTATACTTAGTTTGTCTGCTTATGTCGGAATGGAATTTTCATTTTTCTATACATTTCTTGAAAATGCGGAAGAAAATAAAGATCTTGCATTTGCTTTTGCAAGCGCATTAATTGAAGTAAGCTCAAAAAATAACTAATATAAAGGAGATTTTATTATGAAAAATAAAGCATTAACATTAACTGTAATCGCAAATATGACAAGCAACTACGGCGAAAGCCTCGGTAATATTTCAAGTGTACAAAAGGTATTCAGAGGCGGAAAAGAGTACGCTACAAGAAGTCGTGAGAGCCTTAAAAACGCTATCTGTGTTCAGTCGGGCTTTTATGATGATTTACAGACATCAATCGACGGAGCAATGCAGAAACTTGTTAATGAAGATGTAAATGCCGCAACATGCCGTGCGCTTGAGGGTGGATATATGTCAACAAAAGATGTTACATACATCCGTAACAGTTCTTTCTATCTTACAGACGCTGTTGCTACAGAGCCATTTATTAATGATGCCCGTTTTCACAATAACCTTTACCTTGCAACCAATTATGCTATGGCACATGGTTTAAATGTTCAAAACAATGCAAAGGATTGCGGTCTTATGCCTTATCAGTATGAATATGACAAATCATCTAAAATTTACAGTCTTACAATTGACCTCGAAAAAATCGGTAAGGACGAAAACTTTGGTGCAGAGGCAGATAACGCCGAAAAGTGTGAAAGAGTAATTGCTCTTATTGACGCAGTAGAAAATCTTTCACTTGTTGTTAAGGGAAATCTTGATAACGCAGAGCCGATTTTTGTGGTAGGCGGTCTTTCACCGAGAAAAACACATATTTTTGAAAATGCGGTTTCTGTTTCAGGCAAAAGACTTATTATAGAGCCGATTAAGGAAAAACTTGCTCAAGGTTACAGTTGTGCACTTATGCGTAACGGCGAGCTTTCAAACGAAGATGAAATTGTAAGAGAGCTTAACCCAACAAGCGTAACTGAATTTTTTGAAAATCTCAGAGGTCAGGTTAAAGAGTATTTTTCGGAGTAAGGCGGAATTAATATGAAAGCAATTAGACTTCATATAAAACAAAACAGTGCAAATTACAAAAAAGAAGAAACTGTACAAAACCGTATGACATTTCCTTTACCGCCGTATTCAACTGTTATCGGAGCACTTCATAAGGCTTGCGGTTATACATCTTATCATCCTATGCAAGTAAGCGTACAGGGAAAGTACGGTTCTCTAAAAGCAAAAATGTATAAGGACGATTGTTTTCTTAACAGTCTTAATGATGACAGAAATTTGCTTGTAAAAATGAAAAATCCCGATATGCTTTCAAGTGCATATCAGGTTGTGGCTACTGCACAAAAGGCTCAAGGAAACAGCTTTGAAAAAGGCATTACAATTAATGTAATTAATGAAAAATTGCTTGAAGAATACCGCTTTTTAAAGCGTACAAAACGCAGAATCGACAAGCATAAAAAAATCATTAATAAAATGAAAACTCGGCTCAAAGAAATGAAAGCCGATGAAAATATTTCTGGCGAAGAAGTAAAAGAATTTGATAAGCGTATTAAGCATATAAAGGCTGTGTATGATGAGTACGAAAAGGTAAAGTATACTATTCCGTATTCCCATTTCAGAACCCTTGCAAAAGGCCCTAAGTATTATGAACTTCTCTGCGATATTGAACTTATCATTCATATAGTTGCAGATGAAAATACTATGAATGATATTATGGATAATATCGGAAATCTTACTGCAATCGGCAGAGGAGAGGATTTTGTAGAAGTGCTTGAGTGTGCGGAAACAGAGCTTTTTGATGTTGAAAATATTGAAACTATAAAATATGATTTTTATAATGCATATATTCCTATTAAATATTTGGAACGTGATTCAAGAAATTTAAAAATATTTACAAATAAAGCTGGTGGATATGTTGGTGGCACAAAATATTTACTGCCTAAAAATTATACAATCGAAAATCTTAACAAAGGATTAAGAAAACGTAATTTTAATAAAATACCTACTATATATGGTAGTGTAAAATTTTTACGCAGAGGTTGTAAAGGTGTTTTGATTGATAAAACAGAAAATGAAACATATCCGGTGTTTTTGGCTTGAGGTATTTATATGATTATAGAGAATAAACTTGCAAAACCCGACAAAACAATCGGACAACATTCAAATGAGCTTATAGAGCAGGCAAAACTGCTCTATAAGCTCGGTTATATAAAATCTGACAAATTATTTTCAGATTTACTTGTTGCTTGCAAAAAACACGATTATGGTAAAGCTAATTCTGAATTTCAAAAGCGTGTGATAAAAGGCGGAAAATTTAATGAAGAAAAAGAAATTCCACATAGTATTCTTTCTGTCTTTTATGTTAATGAATCAGAATGCAATGAACCTATAAGTGTATATTTAGCAATTTTTTTCCATCATTTTAACAATTCAAAAGAACCACTGATTAATATATATCAACAAAATGAAAAATTAGTAAAGAAATTTTTGTATGAACTTGGATTTAATGATGATGATTATAATGACATAAACATTATAATAGAAGACATATTTGATTTATTAAATTTACCTCTTTACACTCAAGAAAAACAATACGCTGTTTTATTAAAAGGTCTTTTACATAAATGCGATTACAGTGCAAGTGCAGGTCTTGACTGCGAAAAGGTCAACGATTTTTTGACTGATTCTTTAAACAATTGGAAAAATACCCGAAATATACATTACAATGAATTGCAAGAATTTTGCATTAAAAATACCGACAGCAATTTAATTGTAACAGCACCTACAGGTATGGGCAAAACCGAGGCGGGATTGCTTTGGTGTGGCGACAACAAATGCTTTTTTGTTTTGCCTTTAAAAACGGCAATCAATGCAATGTACGAAAGAATTAAAAAGCTTTGCGGAGATAATTCTCAAGAAGATTACAAGGAAAGAGTGGCACTTGTTCACTCCGATATGAAATCCTATTATTTGGAAGATTCAATAATTAGCGGAAAAAATTATGATTTTGCGTATGCACAATGCAGTAAACAGCTTGCACTTCCGATTACAATTTGTACGCCTGATCAGATATTTGACTTTGCATTGAAATATGCAGGTTATGAATACAAACTTGCGGTAGCGTCATATTCAAAGTTTATTATTGATGAGATACAGATGTATTCACCTGATGTTTTGGCTGCAATTATTTATGCAATTGAGATGATTCATACTTTGGGTGGTAAAGTGGCTGTAATTACCGCAACTTTGCCTCCGTTTGTAAGAAACGAGATTGAAAAAATACTCGGAACAGATGTAAAAACATCCGATTTTTCTGATAAAGGAAAGCTAAGGCATAATGTAAAAGTATATGAAAAAAACTTGCAGTCTGACGATATTATAAAAATATTTGATGATACAATATGCGATAAAGTAAAAAAATATCTTGTCGTTTGCAATTCGATTGATATTGCAAATAAGATGTACACCGAAATAAAAAATTCGGATATTAACGCAAGTGTAAATCTGTTTCATTCCAATTTTACAAAAAATGACAGAAAAACTAAAGAAAATGCGATTTTGGCAGCCTCTGAAAAAACTAACGAAAGTATGAATATACCTGAAATATGGATTTCAACATCCGTAGTCGAAGCAAGTCTTGACATTGATTTTGATATTCTTATTACCGAGTTATCGGATTTATTTTCCCTGTTCCAACGCTTTGGCAGAGTAAACAGAAAGGGTAATAAAGACTTTTCATCTTACAATTGTTTTGTATTTACTGAAATTCAAGGTAATGCACATCGTTTTGTTGACGATGATATTCATTCGTTGTCAAAACAGGCAATTTTAAGCGTTGACGGAATTATCTCTGAAGTTCTTAAAAAAGAACTTATAGATGAGTACCTTTCGGTTGAAAAAATCGAAAAATCAAAATATTATCAAGAATATCGTAAAATTTATAAATATTATAAAGAAAATGTCGATTATCTCTCTCTTAAAAAAGATGGAATAAGAAGTATTGACAGAAGTGACGCTATGCCGATTGATGTTTATAATCAAAATGAGAGTGCCATAGAAAAAGCTTTGGATGTTTTAAAATCAGATACTTATTCAAGAGATGATAAACTTAAAGCAAACGAAGAAATACTTGGCTTTACGGTTTCCGTACCTAAATTCAGAATTGACGATTACGAAATAAAAAAATTAAAAATAAAAATGCCATATACTGAATTACCTGTTATTAACAGCAGTTATGATTCCGAATGCGGCATCAGATTTGATAAGGAAAAGAAAACCAAAAAGCAAGATAAATCTGATGATAACGGAGAACCTGATAATTTTATATGAGGTATGATTATGGACGAAAATAATATTTCGGGTATGCATATTTATTATTACTATGTTTGTAAAAGAAAGCTGTGGTATTTTTCAAACGGTTTGGCAATGGAAAGTGAAAACGAAAATGTCAAAATCGGAAAACTTATAGATGAAACCACTTATAAGCAAAAGAAAAAACATATTATGATCGACAACACAATCAATATTGATTTTATTACCGAGCATAAACTTTTACATGAGGTAAAGAAAAGCAGAAAGATAGAGGAAGCGGGTATTGCTCAACTTAAATACTATCTTTATTATCTGAAAAAGCGTGGGGTAGAGGGAATAAAAGGCAGAATTGATTATCCTTTGCTAAAGCAAAGTCTTAATGTTGAACTTAGCGAAGAAGATGAAAGAGAGCTTGAAAGTGCGGCAGCTGATATAGTAAAAATTATATCGGCTGCTTTGCCGCCAAAATTTGAAAGTAAAAGAATTTGCAAATCATGTGCTTACTATGATTTGTGCTGTATTTGAGGTGATAAAATGCAGGAAAGTTATTACATATATTCGTCAGGCAATTTAACTCAAAAAGACAACACATTAAGATTTACTGCAATTGACGGAAATGTAAAAGATCTTCCGATAGAAAATATTAAAGAAATTTATATTATGAATGAAATAACGGTTACATCTAAATTGCTGAACTTATTTTCAAAATACGGAATACTTGTACATTTCTTCAATTACTATCAATTTTACATAGGAAGTTTTTGCCCAAAGGAAACAAAACTTGCAGGTCAGCTTTTGGTTAAGCAAGTGCTTGCTTACGGAGACTATTCAAACAGATTATCAATAGCAAGAGAATTTATAGTTGCTGCGTCTTATAATATTTACAGAAACTTAAGATACTACAACGGCAGAGGCAAGAATGTGTCAGAGCAAATGGCTGCTATAGAAAATTTGAGGAGAAAACTTGCAGATGTAGAAACCATAGAAGAGTTGATGGGAATTGAAGGTAATATTCGTCAGGAATATTACAAAGCCTGGAATGTAATTATTGATCAGAATATTGAATTTGATAAAAGAGTTTATCATCCTGCCGACAATATGATTAACAGCCTTATTTCATATGTCAATTCTCTTGTATATACAAAAACTCTGGCGGAAATTTATAAAACCCAACTTAATCCTACAATAAGCTATCTTCATCAGCCGGGTACAAGGCGATATTCTCTTGCACTTGATGTTTCGGAAATTTTCAAACCGCTGATTGCGGATCGTCTGATCTTTTCTTTGCTTAATCGAAAACAAATAACAGAAAGCAGTTTTGTAGAAGGACTTAACGGTTTGCAGCTTACCGAAAGAGCGTCACGAATAATTACATCTGAATTTGACGAAAAATTAAAGACAACTATTTTTCACAAAGAACTTAATAAAAATGTTTCTTATCAATTCTTAATCAGACTTGAACTTTATAAACTGATAAAGCACATTATAGGAGAAAAAGAATATAAAGGCTTTGAAATGTGGTGGTAAATATTGTATGTAATTCTTGTATATGATATAATATGCGATGAAAAGGGCAGAAAAATACTTCCAAAGGTATTTAAGATTTGCAAAAAATATCTTGTACATATTCAAAACTCTGTTTTTGAAGGAAACTTAAGTAAAGCAAACTCACTTGCTTTGCAAAAAGAACTTGATGTTTATATCAGAAAAGACAAGGATTCGGTAATAATGTTTCATACCCGTGAAGAACGGTGGATGAATAAAGATTTTCTTGGAAAAACGGATGATAAAACATCAAATTTTTTGTAACGCTTTTATTGTCGACCTGACATAGCACAAAACCCCCGGCAGGTTGACAGAACCTAACAATCAAGTAATCATCGGTATAGTTGCTTTTGATATATTGAAATGACAGTAATATTTGATAAATATTTGGTATATCGACAAAACAGCACAGAAAAATGCCGATGATTACTTATCCTTTTATCCCACGGCTATAAATCTATCCATATTGGATTTTAAATAATCAAACGCTTTTTGTTCTGCTCTTTTATCATACACTATAAATCTATCCATATTGGATTTTAAATTAACAAACTCATCATCACAATTTCTCGAAAACCTTCTATAAATCTATCCATATTGGATTTTAAATACTGGCAATCTCATAATATTAATGGTTACGAATGACTATAAATCTATCCATATTGGATTTTAAATTTTTGAACCGAGCTTTTTTACTTCGCTAACAAAATCCTATAAATCTATCCATATTGGATTTTAAATCTGATATTGATAAAGTCAAAAGAGTCATTGACAACTCTATAAATCTATCCATATTGGATTTTAAATCTTAGACTTGATTGTATTCTTTCTGCTGCTAAAGCGCTATAAATCTATCCATATTGGATTTTAAATGTTTAAAATTTTTAGGGTAGAGGACCTCTAAATTCGTCCTATAAATCTATCCATATTGGATTTTAAATATTAAGGTAGGTTCAAGTATTACTATTCGCAACTGTCTATAAATCTATCCATATTGGATTTTAAATAATAATTTAGATAATAAACCCATTTTTTACGCTCCCTATAAATCTATCCATATTGGATTTTAAATCGAAGAACTATAAATAAGGAGAGTAAAGAAAATGACTATAAATCTATCCATATTGGATTTTAAATGTGACAGCAACTCTTTACTTCAACGAGTTACAATCCTATAAATCTATCCATATTGGATTTTAAATTTTTTACATTAATAGCTTTACCGGATTTTTTGTCAGCTATAAATCTATCCATATTGGATTTTAAATTATGATAATAAGTCCACTAATACTTTAGGTGGTTTACTATAAATCTATCCATATTGGATTTTAAATTCTTAGCAGCCGCATTTACCGTTGTTTTAGCAGCCTCTATAAATCTATCCATATTGGATTTTAAATATCATAAGCTCATTGAGATTGGCAGTTTTTGAACCGCTATAAATCTATCCATATTGGATTTTAAATCTCATAGCGATTGCACATCATACGCACTCCGTCTTCTGCTATAAATCTATCCATATTGGATTTTAAATGTTTTAAGTGCAAGACCAAAACTACTATTGTCTGCATCTATAAATCTATCCATATTGGATTTTAAATCAATAAGCACAATGGCCGTTGTATTTTTCGTAAACTCTATAAATCTATCCATATTGGATTTTAAATTTGAAAACAGGTATTACAGCATTCTTTGACTCATAACTATAAATCTATCCATATTGGATTTTAAATTTTTCAATTATGATATTAATTTTTGATTTTGCGCTACTATAAATCTATCCATATTGGATTTTAAATTTTGCAGCAGTAATGTTTGAGGTAATGTGCGTTACCCTATAAATCTATCCATATTGGATTTTAAATGTTTTAAGCCTGTACGCTGTCGCAACGGCTTTGCTTGCTATAAATCTATCCATATTGGATTTTAAATGTACAAAAAGGCTTAAAACATCACGCAATCTCACACTATAAATCTATCCATATTGGATTTTAAATAAACAGCCGATGCCACAGCCACAAGCGAATATGAAACTATAAATCTATCCATATTGGATTTTAAATATTTCGGCAATATATTGGTCCGGAATACCACGAGCGCTATAAATCTATCCATATTGGATTTTAAATTCGTTTTTTAAGTCATTGTGTCTTACGGGCGGCATACTATAAATCTATCCATATTGGATTTTAAATTAAAATGCAATAGAGCAGCCGCACCTGCTCTGCAGCTATAAATCTATCCATATTGGATTTTAAATACTACAGCGGAAATAAATATGCTGCTTGACATTGCCTATAAATCTATCCATATTGGATTTTAAATCAAGACCTTATTAGTTGGTATATCATTTTCTTTAACTATAAATCTATCCATATTGGATTTTAAATTGTCAATGTGAGCCTCAACTATCTCCTCTGCCTCTTCTATAAATCTATCCATATTGGATTTTAAATACTGTAACTGCTGATGTTGCTCCGAACGGTAAAATTCTATAAATCTATCCATATTGGATTTTAAATATAAAACGGACTTTGCTCATAAAAAGATAAAAAAACTATAAATCTATCCATATTGGATTTTAAATGCCGATTGCTTTCATTGCGTTAAGAAGATATGCAGCGCTATAAATCTATCCATATTGGATTTTAAATAACGGTTTGTATAACCATGGACTTTACCCGTTCTTTCTATAAATCTATCCATATTGGATTTTAAATTTGATTGAGGAATTGCTTCCGTTTATAGCTCAACTCTATAAATCTATCCATATTGGATTTTAAATGTGTAAACTAAATTAAATTTTTCTTTGAGTGCATCTCTATAAATCTATCCATATTGGATTTTAAATAACAGGAAGAAACTACAGCTACAAGATTTACAGAAGCTATAAATCTATCCATATTGGATTTTAAATGTTGCAAGCTGGGTTGATGAGGATAAGGGTTCTGACTATAAATCTATCCATATTGGATTTTAAATTGCATCATTCCAATTATAAAAGAGCTCGCCGATGTCCTATAAATCTATCCATATTGGATTTTAAATATTTCTAACCGTTCCGACGGTGAATTGCTCGAATTCTATAAATCTATCCATATTGGATTTTAAATAGTTCTTATAGATATCTTATTTATTGAATGTCTTGCCTATAAATCTATCCATATTGGATTTTAAATTGGTTCTGCTTATCGTTCAATGATGACTGAAGGTACTATAAATCTATCCATATTGGATTTTAAATTTTTTAAACAAAAGGAGTGTTTTATATGGCAGAACCCTATAAATCTATCCATATTGGATTTTAAATTTCAGTGTTCCGTAACTGTTATAAAAATCATCTACACTATAAATCTATCCATATTGGATTTTAAAGCTTCGATACAACTTGATCATAAGTTAAATTGTCATCCTATAAATCTATCCATATTGGATTTTAAAGCATTGATAGTTGGGAAACTTATATCAAAGCCACAGCTATAAATCTATCCATATTGGATTTTAAAGTGTCGAAGATGTGGCCTTCGTCAAATCAAATCAAGACTATAAATCTATCCATATTGGATTTTAAAGTGTCGAAGATGTGGCCTTCGTCAAATCAAATCAAGACTATAAATCTATCCATATTGGATTTTAAAGATTACATTTCGGGCGGCTTTTGTCGTAGAAAATCTCTATAAATCTATCCATATTGGATTTTAAAGCCCATTTGTAGCGATTGAGCATTTCTTCAACACGCCTATAAATCTATCCATATTGGATTTTAAAGAAAAAAATTTCAATCAAAAAGACTTTTGAACTTGTTCTATAAATCTATCCATATTGGATTTTAAAGAATGGATAGACTTTGATTTCGCCTTGTTGCATATTCTATAAATCTATCCATATTGGATTTTAAATATCAAGCGGAATAAAGCACATCCCGTATGAAACAGCTATAAATCTATCCATATTGGATTTTAAAGTTTTATCAGAGCTTTAGAATCACAAAGAGTGAAGACTATAAATCTATCCATATTGGATTTTAAAGTCGCTTCGGCTTTCTGCAATTCAGCTTTCTGCAATCTATAAATCTATCCATATTGGATTTTAAAGCGTCCTCGTCTGCTGTTGATGTGATTATCTTTTCGTCTATAAATCTATCCATATTGGATTTTAAATTTATTATCAAGAGTTAAAAGACTTGAAAGAGAAAGCTATAAATCTATCCATATTGGATTTTAAATCGCCGAACTGCCATATATACATAGCAGCTGCTTTGTCTATAAATCTATCCATATTGGATTTTAAATTTCGGGATCAGGATCGGGCGTGGGATTAAGTCGAAGTCGGTATTTGGGGACAGCGGCACTTGCAGTATATCAAGGCGCACCGTAAAGGTTTTTATACGACCTTGCTCACAAAATGCGAACTGAACAGACACCTTGCCGATGTAAATAAACAGGCTGAGGATATGTTTTTTTGGCTCATAAAACAGATGGCAGAACGTGATGGCGTGACCGAACAACTCAAAGCAGAAAACCAAATGCTGTGGGTGCGGAAGATGAACAATATCCGCAACCGTGCAACGGAGATTGTAAATGTAGAGTTGATTTACAACTAACCAGCACAGCCGCCACGTGCGATAATCTCCTGCTTGGCGGCGTTTTCTGTTGCGAAATCAGCTTTTCTATGGTATTGTTATTACAGTGTAAAAATTTTTTAAGATTTTGGGATATTTTGCTGTTTTGAGTTGTTAGTATAGTGAAAGGTCTTTCAAAAGCAGCGAAAGGTGAACGATCCTTTTCGTTGCAATTATCTCAGACAGGAGGGAAATGTATGGAAGCTTCCGAGTTTAACAGAATTGCAAGGAAATATACTGATGTCGTATACAGAGCAACGCTCAGTTATTGCAAAAACAAAAATGACGCTGAGGACGCTGTTCAAAATACTTTTTTGAATCTTCTGAAAACCGATACTCAGTTTGCTGACGACGAACACATAAGAAAATGGCTTATCAGGTCGGCGATCAATGAATGTAAGAACATATGGAAATCCTTTTGGCACAGAAATGTTACATCCATCGACGAGCTGAACGAAGAGCCTGCATACATAGAGTCAGAAAAGCAAGAACTGTTCAGTGAAGTAATGAAGTTACCAAAAAAGTACAGCACGGTACTGCATTTGTATTACTACGAAAGCTATACATGCAAGGAAATTGCGGATATTCTTAATATTTCGGAAAGCGGCGTACAATCTCGACTGATGAGAGCACGAAACATACTGAAAGAAAAATTAAAGGAGGCGTGGTTATGAATCAGTATAAAAGCAATCATGAGTTCTATCAAAGTGTTTTTGACGAAGTCCACGCATCTGATAAACTGATAATGAAGGTGCAGAATATGACTAATAACAAAACAAAAAAGAAGATTTATGCAATCAGAAAAGTAGCCTTTGTTGCCGCCGCAATAATAATGGTGTTAGTTATAAGCAACGCCGTCGCTTATGCCGCTACGGGAGCGACTTGGATAGAACATCTCGTGACCGCAACCGTCAATGGCAGCGATTATACGGCAAAGCTGATTGACAAGTATGATGAAAACGGCGAGCTTGGTTCTCAGGAACTCATTAATGATTACGGAAACGGTATAAAAGAAGGAATTGAATATGATGGTCAATATGCGATAGACAGCAATTCGGATATTGAAATTCAGATTGCCGAGAAAGATCCGAGGGTCGTTCAGGAATCAAACAGAGTATTTCTAAGCTGGATGTCGGCAGATATACACGAGGATATTACCGAAGATTTTTCCAACGGTCACGCCGAGATCACCGTTGACGATGATGATCACAACAAAATGAAGTTTACGGTCACCGGTACAGTTGACAAATATAAAATCGTTTTATCTTACAGAGATCATTCTGTAGAATTCTTTTCTGAGTAAGGTGGTTCCGATAAACGTACAGAATTAGAAATATAGTCAAAGCCGCCAAGCGGGATGATCTCCTGCTTGGCGGCTATTGCTATATCAACATTTTTATGATAAAATTTTATAAAACAAAAAGGAAATAATCACTATGAGCTTAATTAAAAATGACTATTGGATTTTAAATATATTGCGTATTTTTCGCTAATCGTCCCGTCCTACGCTATAAATCTATCCATATTGGATTTTAAATCACTATATTTAGAGCAATTTACAATTCTTACTTGCCTATAAATCTATCCATATTGGATTTTAAAGTCATCATTTGTAAAAGATGCAACCTCGACAGCAACACTATAAATCTATCCATATTGGATTTTAATCAAGGCAAATATAACTTATAGGGGAGTACCTTGCTATAAATCTATCCATACTGAATTTTAAATTTATCAACAAGAGCGATGGTTTTCTCTGATGATTCACTATAAATCTATCCAAGACGGATTTTAAACGCAACAGTATCCGTTGTAACTGAATACATCAAAGTAACATTACCTAATCTGCAGCAATTAAACCCGAGTATTTTATATTCTATTGTAAAATATATTTTCTTATTGGAATAATAGAGGGGGAAAGTTTTGTTATAATTAAAGAAATATATTTGAACGGAGGTATTTTCAATATGTTAAGTGATATTGAAATCGCTCAGGCTGCGACCTTACTCCCGATTAAAGAGGTTGCCGCACAGATCGGAATTAAAGAGGATGAGCTGGAGTTTTACGGCAAGTATAAGGCTAAACTTTCAGACGAACTTGCCAATCGTTTGGAAAATGAGCCGGACGGAAAACTTGTTCTTGTTACAGCTATCAATCCAACCCCCGCAGGTGAGGGTAAAACAACTACTTCTGCAGGTCTTGGTCAGGCTATGGCTAAGATTGGTAAAAAGGCTGTAATCGCTCTCAGAGAGCCTTCACTCGGCCCTGTATTTGGTATTAAGGGCGGCGCTGCAGGCGGCGGCTATTCTCAGGTACTTCCTATGGAAGATATTAATCTTCACTTTACAGGCGATATGCACGCTATTACTTCTGCAAACAATCTTTGCTGTGCAATGCTTGACAATCATATTCAGCAGGGTAATGTTCTCGGGATTGATCCTCGCCAGATCCTTATTAAGAGATGTCTTGATATGAACGACAGAGCTTTGAGAAATATTGTTGTCGGTCTTGGCGGCAGAGTGAACGGTATTCCTCGTGAGGACCACTTTATAATTACTGTTGCATCTGAAGTTATGGCTATCCTTTGCCTTGCTGACGATATTTCTGATTTAAAGAAAAGACTTGGTGATATTCTTATTGCTTATACATATTCAGGCGAGCCTGTTTTTGCAAAGGACATTAAGGCTGACGGCGCTATGACGGCTCTTCTTAAAGACGCTATCAAACCTAACCTTGTTCAGACACTCGAGGGTACCCCTGCTATTATGCACGGCGGTCCTTTTGCCAATATTGCTCACGGCTGTAACAGCATTCGTGCTACAAAGCTTGCGTTAAAACTTGCCGATTACTGTATTACAGAGGCAGGCTTCGGTTCAGATCTCGGTGCAGAGAAATTCTTTGACATCAAGTGCAGATATGCAGGCTTTAAGCCGTCTGCCGTAGTTATTGTTGCTACTTGCCGTGCGTTAAAGTACAACGGCGGTGTGCCTAAGGCAGAGGTTTCTGCAGAAAATCTTGAGGCTCTTAAAAATGGTATTGAAAACCTTGGCGTTCACATCGATAACATGAGAAAGTACAATGTTCCCGTTGTAGTTGCTATCAACCAGTTCGGTACAGATACAGCAGAGGAACTTGAGTTTATCGAGAGTTACTGTAAATCTAAAGGCGCAGACTTTGCTCTCTCAAATGTATTCTCAAAGGGCGGAGAAGGCGGCACAGAACTTGCCAAAAAGGTAGTAGAGGCTTGCGAAAAGCCGTCTGATTTTGCTCCTATTTATTCAGATGACCTTACAATCAAAGAAAAGGTTGACAAAATTGCAAAAACAATTTACGGCGCTTCAAGAGTAAACTATACAAAGGCTGCCGAAAAGGCATTGAAGCAGATTCAGGCTCTCGGCGGTGAAAAACTTCCTGTTTGTATTGCAAAAACACAATATTCGCTTTCTGATGACCCAACACTTCTCGGTGCTCCAAAGGATTTTGAAATCACAGTAAAGAATCTTACACTTTCAAACGGTGCAGGATTTGTAGTTGTATATACAGGTGATATTATGACAATGCCGGGTCTTCCGAAAGTTCCGTCGGCAGAGAAAATTGATGTTACCGAGGAAGGAAAAATTAACGGTTTATTCTGATGATTACTGTAAATACTCATAATGCCCGTGAAACAGAGGCACTCGGCGCAAAAATTGCCGAAAAGTTGTGCGGCACGGAAGTAATCGCTCTTTTTGGCGGTCTTGGTATGGGCAAGACTGCCTTTACAAGAGGACTTGCCGGTGCGCTCGGTGCAGGAGAAAATGTTTCAAGCCCTACATTCGCTCTTGTCAATGAATATTCGGGTAAGTATAATATTTTTCATTTTGATATGTACCGTGTAAATACATGGGATGATTTGTATTCCACAGGATTTTTTGATTATATTGATAACGGTATAATCATTATTGAGTGGAGTGAGAATATTGAAGAGGCTTTGCCTGCCGATTGTATTAAAATCAGAATCAGTAAGGGCGAAAATGATGATGACAGAATTTTTGAAATTGAAGGTGTTGATCTGCAATGAAAATTCTTGCAATAGATACAAGTGCCACAGCTGCGTCAACCGCAATTTGTGACGAAAACAAAATAATAGGTGAGTTCTTTATAAATACAAAACTTACTCACAGCAGAACACTTATGCCTATGGTTGAAAGTCTGCTTGCAAACACAAACCTAACGACAACAGATATTACCGCCGTTGCGGTAAACTGCGGTCCGGGTTCGTTTACGGGTGTAAGAATCGGTGTTGCAGCGGCTAAAGGACTTGCTTTTGCCGATGATTTGCCTTGCATAGAGGTATCGACGCTTGAAAGCCTTGCGTATAATTTGCAATCTGCAAATGGGATAATCTGTTCTGTTATGGACGCTCGCTGTTCGCAGGTTTATAATGCGCTTTTTAAATGTGACGGCATAAAGCCCGAAAGACTTTGCAAAGACAGAGCTTTGTCTGTTGCCGAGCTTTCAGAAGAACTTAAGAGCTATGACGAAAGAATTATACTTGTGGGTGACGGTGCGGAACTTTGCTATAATGCTATGAAAGAATTATTACCAAATGTTGAACTCGCACCAATCAGTATAAGATTTCAAAGAGCGTCATCAACAGCAGAAATTGCTGTACAAAAATTTAATGACGGAGAAGTGCTTTCGGCTGCGGAACTTATGCCGATGTATTTAAGACTGCCGCAGGCTGAAAGAGAACTTAAAAAGAAAATGGAGGAAAAGAAATGTTAGCACTTGGATGTGACCACGGCGGATATAACCTTATCTGCGCAATTAAAAAATATCTTGACGAAAAGGGTATTGAATATAAAGATTTTGGTACTTACAGCACAGACAGCGTTGATTATCCTGTTTACGGCTATAAAGTTGCAAAAGCAGTAGCAAGCGGCGAATGTGAGCTTGGTATTCTTTGCTGCGGTACAGGTATCGGTATTTCAATGGCAGCAAACAAAGTTAAGGGTATTCGTGCGGCAGTTGTAAGCAATGAGTTTTGCGCTGAAATGACACGCAGACACAACCACGCAAATATTCTTTGTATGGGCGGCAGAGTTACAAGCGAAGAAGATGCTGTTAAGTTTACAGAAATTTTCCTCAATACTCCCGAAGAAGGCGACAGACACTTAAAGCGTCTTGCTATGATTGATGAGATTGAGGCAGGTACTTTCAAGGTTGACTGATTTCGGGAGATTTTTATGTCCGACTAAGAATTAGAGGTGTTGAACGACATCAAAGATATTCTTTATGTCTGTTATGCTTGAAAATAAACTTGATGATGTGAACGCAAAAATTGATGAAACCAATATTCTGTAAAACGAACTAAAGGGTTATGGTTTTGAAAGCTCTTTTGTTTAAGTTACCAAACAGCAGGCTGTTTGGCTATCGTCAGATTACATAAACGGAAAGTATTTGTGGGCTTTGCCCACACCCACAACCTTTGAAAAGGTTGACCAAACTTTTATAATTTTTGTGATACACCGGAATTTCTTGACAAAACACTGCATAAAACCGTCTAAATCTTAAAACCAAAGTAAAAAGCTCTCTTTACGCAAATAAAGAGAGCTTTAATGTTATGATAAATATAAAGTTTTAGCCGCATAGCTTATTCAAGTTCAAGAGCCTCTTCAATAGCATAAGAAAGCTGGTCAGGACAAGAAGTACCTCTGCCTCGGCAGTCAATACCTTTAAGTCTTTTTACAGCCTCCTCAGCATCCATACCTTTTACAAGTGCGCAAATGCCCTGAGTGTTGCCTGCACAACCGCCGACAAACTCGCAGGAATCAATGATACCGTTGTTGATTTCAAGGTTAATCTGTCTTGAGCAAACGCCCTTTGGAATGTATGTATATTTCATAATATTACCTCCTTAAAACATTTCAACTGTATTTTAACATATTTCTTTAAAAAAATCTATAAAATTTAAAAATATGTGTCGATTTTTAAATTTAGTGTGATATAATAATGTGTACGATAAAGTTTGATTATAATATTTATTTTGGGTCAGAGGTATATGAAATGTCTATGAAAATTAATCTTGGTGCTTGGAATTCAATATTTGCCGTGCCTTCGTCTGTTGTAGACGAGGGACTTAAGTTTTCGGACGGCGTTAAACTTAAGGTATTGTTATATCTTTTGCGGCACAGTGGGGAAGATGTGAACGAAAGCGACATCAGTAAGGCGACAGGTGTAAATGAAACCGATATTCCGGAGGCAGTTGAATACTGGGTTATGAAAGGTATCTTTTGCCAAAATAACGGTGCTTTTGAGCCTGCACAGGCAGAACAGCAAACGACTGAACAGCCTGCGGTAAAACAAGTCGAAAGCAATAATACTGCCGCTCCGATTGAAAAGGAAGAGCCTACAGTTCCGCATATGTTTGTAAGACCGCAGCGCCCCGATTATGTTTATGTGGCACAACAGCTTGCGGTTGACGAAGAATTTAAAATGCTTGTAAACGAGGCACAGACAGCCCTCGGCAAGCCTTTATCAAACTCCGATGCATCGTCGTTACTGTTACTTAAAAATACCTGCGGTTTGCCTGTAGAGGTAATTATAATGCTTATTCAGTATTGTATAAGCATCGGAAAATCTAACATAAGAGCCATTGAAACAATAGGATTGAGATGGTCTGATGCGGGAGTTTTCTCAATTGAGGAAGCCGAAAATAAAATAAAACAAGCACATCGTGCAAGCCAGAGTTTTACGGTTGTAGCATCTGCGTTCGGTTTAAAAAATACGGGTTCTCCTACTAAAAAGCAGGTTGAATACGCCGATTTATGGGTAAACGAGTGGAAATTTTCTCCCGAAATGCTAAGAGAGGCTTACGAAAGATGTGTTGACAGTAAGGGCAGCTGCGATTTCAGATACATAAACGGAATTTTAAAACGCTGGAATTCAAGCGGAATTTACAATGTTGACGATTTAAACAAATTTGACAGCAGACCCGATAAGTATAAGAATAAAGGCGGAAACAGGAATAACGCCAACACATCATATAATATAAATGATTTGCAGAGATTAGATACAATCGACAGTATTTAGTGTGGTGATATAAATGGGATACAGTAAAGAAATTTACAGAGCGACAAAAGCAAAAATGGAAGAAAGGCGCACCAAAGCCGAGAGAAGAGCGGAGCAGGTTCGTGAAGAGGTTTACAGAAGAGTTCCGAGAATAGAGGAGCTTGAAAAAGAAATATCTTCATGCGGAATACTTGCGGTTCGTGCGGTTTTAAACGGCGGAGATGTAAAGTCTGCCACGCAGGATTTGCGTGCCAAAAGTCTTTCTATGCAAAATGAAGTCAAAAAGCTGCTTAAAGAAAACGGCTATGAAGAAAATTGCTTTGAACCGCATTACAACTGTAAATACTGCAAAGATACGGGATATATAGAAAAAGACGGAAGAACAGTGTATTGCCCTTGCTTTAAAAGACTGCTTGTAGCAACTGCGTGCGAGGAGCTTAACCGTACTGCGCCTTTAAGACTTTCCACTTTTGAGAGTTTTGACCTTAATATGTACAGTCATGAGGTTGATAAGGCGAGCGGAGTATCACCTTTTGATAAGATGCAAAAAATTTATAATTATTGCGTGCAGTACGCAAGGACTTTTACGCCCGAGTCAAAGAGTATACTTATGAGAGGCGGCACAGGTCTTGGCAAAACCCACCTTTCGCTCGCTATTGCCAATGAGGTTACAAGGCGTGGTTTCGGTGTAATCTATGTGTCTGCTCCTATGCTTATGTCAACGCTTAGCAATATGCATTTTTCCAAAGAGTCTAACGATTACGAATATTTTGAAATGCTCACAAAGTGCGATTTACTAATTATTGATGATTTAGGCACAGAGTTTTCAAATTCTTTTTCAAATACGCAGTTTTATAATTTGTGTAATTCAAGAATGCTTTTGAGAAAGCCTTTGATAATAAACACAAACCTTTCAATAACAGAACTTGAAAAAACTTATACTTCAAGATTTATTTCAAGAATATACGGAGAGGGTGTAAGGCTCAATTTTGTCGGTGATGATATAAGACTCAAAAAAAGTTTTAGCTAAAATTCCGTATTTTTTGTATTTTTCAAATTTTAGAAAAAATTGCAAAAAGATGTTGACAAAACACACGTTCTGCTATATAATAGCTATTGTTGATTGCGTGACAGTAAGCAACAAGTCAATGCTAAACGAAAGTTTAAAACTTCTAAAAAGTTTTAAAAAATTTCAAAAAAGTGTTGACAAAACGCACTTCATAATATATAATATATATCGTTGATTGCACGGCTTGCAGCAATGAGCAATAAACATTGAGGAATGGTGTAACGGTAGCACGACAGACTCTGACTCTGTTTGTTGGGGTTCGAATCCCTATTCCTCAGCCATTAAAAGCCCCGAGTAATCGGGGCTGTTTTTATCGAGGTGTAGCGCAGTTTGGTAGCGCACATCGTTCGGGACGATGGGGTCGCAAGTTCGAATCTTGTCACCTCGACCATCTGAATACGCCGGGTCACACTGATTCGGCGTAATTTTTTTATAAGACAATTTTGGAGGTTAATTATGAAAAAGGTAGTTTCTTTGGTAACAATATTTGTACTTTGTCTTACTGCGCTCGCAGGTTGTTCAGGCAGCAAAGAGGTTGATTTAAAAACAGTTCTTTCTGACATCAACTCTAAGTATTCATTGGACTTAAAAGAGCTTACAGATTCTAATGATCTTAAAAAATATTACAGCATAGACACAGAAGATGTTAAGCAGTTTGCGGCAGAAATCAATTCAGACAGCAATTCAAGAGTTGAAATCGTACTCGTTGAGGCTGTTGACGCTGACGCTGCATCAAGAGTAAACGATGCGCTTTCTAAGACATACACTTCAATCGTTACACAGTATTCAGGCTACAATGCCGAAAAACTTCCTATGGTTGAGGCTTGTAAGGTTACACAGGACGGCAACTATGTTACAATGATTGTTGCTGACCAGGGTCCTGAAATTCTTGAAACATTCTACGGCTACATAAAATAAAATCGTCAGATTATACGGGCGGACGCAGTTCGCCCGTTTTCTGTGTTATTAAACTTTTAACGGGAATATTGCTATGGTACAATCAGAATTAAAAAAACAGTTTTCACATATGAATAATATGCAGCAGCAGGCTGTATTTTGCACAGAAGGCCCTTTGCTTATACTTGCGGGTGCAGGTTCGGGCAAAACAACCGTTCTTGTAAACAGAATTGCGTATATTTTGCAGTCTGAACTTTGCAAACCGTGGCAGATACTTGCAATTACCTTTACAAATAAGGCGGCAGGGGAGCTTAAAGAAAGAATCTGCAACGCTGTTCCGGAAGGCGGTTCGGATATTTGGGCGGCTACATTTCACTCTACTTGTGCGAGAATTTTAAGAAGATACGGCGACAGAATCGGTTTTACAAGTCATTTTACCGTTTACGGTACTGACGATCAGAAAAAACTTGTAAAAGATATTTTAAAACAGCTTAATTATGACGAAAAAATGTTGCCGGTAAAAAGAGTACTCAACGAAATTTCAAAAGCCAAGGACGAAATGCTTACTCCGCAGGAAATGCTCAAAAGAGCAGGTTACGATAACCTCAAGCAGTCCGTGGCAAAAGTATATGAAATTTACCAGTCAAGACTAAAAACCGCAGATGCAATGGACTTTGACGATATGCTCTGCAAGACTGTTGAGCTTTTTCAAAATTGTCCCGATATACTCGAATTTTATCAAAATCAGTTTAAATACATAATGGTTGATGAGTATCAGGATACAAACAAGGTGCAGTATAAATTTGTAAGTATGCTCGCCGCAAAATACGGCAACATCTGCGTTGTAGGTGATGACGACCAGAGTATTTACAAATTCAGAGGTGCTACAATTGAAAATATCCTTTCTTTTGAAAACACCTTTAAAGGCGCTAAGATAATAAGACTTGAGCAGAATTACCGCAGTACACAGAATATTCTTAATGCGGCAAACGGTGTTATTTCTAACAACACAATGCGTAAGGGCAAAACGTTGTGGACTGAAAATGCCGTTGGCGATAAAATTGAGGTGCATACTTCCGATTCCGAGCGTGACGAGGCTCAATTTATTGCAAAAACTATACTTGACGGTGTTGCCGATGGCAGAAAATTCTCTGATTTTGCAATTCTTTACAGAATGAATGCACAGTCAAACTCAATTGAGCAGGCTTTGTCAAGAAGCGGTATTCCGCACCGTGTAATCGGCGGCAGACGATTCTATGACAGAGAAGAAATCAGAGATATGGTTGCATATCTTCAGGTTATTAATAATCCGCACGACGATGTCAGACTGGGCAGAATTATTAATGTGCCAAAGCGTGGTATTGGCGCAACTACACTTGAAAAAGCCTCTGAAATTGCCGCAGGACTCGGCGAAAGCATATATTCCGTAATTAAAGATGCAGATGTATATCCACAGCTTTCAAGAGCCGCAACAAAGTTAAAGAGTTTTGTTGCGCTGATTGACGGTCTTATGGAGGCTGAACAAAGCGGAGATTATTCTCTTGCAGAATTATACAATCTCATTCTCGAACATACAGATTACGAAAAATATTTAAAAACAGAGAAAGACAACCCCGATGTAAGAATTGAGAACATCGAAGAGCTTTCTTCAAATATTATCAAATTTGAAGAGGATTACGCAGAAGAAGCGTCACTTTCAAACTTCCTTGAGGAAATTTCATTGCAGACAGATATTGATAACTATGATGCAGAAGCGGATTCATCGGTAATGATGACATTGCACAGCGCAAAAGGACTTGAATTTCCCGTAGTTTTCATTGCAGGTCTTGAAGAAGGTGTGTTCCCGTCAATTGCCACAATGATGAATCCCGATGAACTTAACGAGGAACGCAGACTTGCTTATGTAGGTATTACAAGAGCAAAAGAAAAGCTCTACATTACCAAGGCAAAGTCAAGAATGTTGATGGGTCATACAAGCTATAACAAAGTATCACGCTTTGTAAATGAAATCCCGCCCGAATTACTTAATTATACAGGCGAGAAAAAGACTTTTGCGTCAACAAACGGTTTTTCCGCATCCTCAAGTCATATCAGTATCGGTGCCGGTTCAAAATTCACACCTAACAAAAGTTTTAATACATTTACTAAACCTGCCGTTAAATCGGGTACTGTTTACAAAAAAGGAGATTGCGTATTCCATAAGGTATTTGGAAAAGGTATGATTATGAAAACCGAAAAAATGGGCAACGACACAATGCTTGAAGTTGCTTTTGATAAGGCAGGCACAAAAACTCTTATGGCTAATTTCAGTAAAATGGAAAAAATCTGATGAGGTGATTTTTTGAAGGCTTTAGCAAAATCATTAATGTGCGTAGCTATGGCGGCGTGTTCCGCAGTTGCATTTACAGGCTGTGACAATGATTCGGAATCTTCGGCTACAACAGCACCGCAGACTACAAATTCTACAGGTGCATCGACGCAGGGACTTACCGTTGCGCCTGCAACTGCTGATGAAGTACCTACTAATCCTGCATATAATTTTACAAAATTAAAACAGGATACCGACAGCATAACAGCTAAGTTCGATAATACACTTGTTGCAAGTAAATTCAGAGGAACTGTATATTATAAACTCGGAAATGATTTTGAATATATAGGCAATAACGGCTATGCCGACAAGGGTTCGCATACATATAATTCACTCAATACAAATTACTACATAGGTTCGCTTACAAAGCAGTTTACCGCTGCGGCTGTTATGATTTTACAGGAGCAGGATAAGCTGAGCACAGATGATACGCTTGACAAGTATTATCCCGATTATAAGTACGGTTCGGATATAACTATCCGTAATTTGCTTACAATGACAACAGGCTTGCCGGATTATCTCGGCAAATCTGACGAAAGCGTGCGTGCAAATGCTCCGCAGTACGATATTTCAGAGAAAAATTCCGCTAAAGATAATCATTCTGTTATTTTAAAATGGATATTGTCACAAGAAATTGATAATGATGAAGAAAATTACAGCTATTCAAATTCCGATTATTTTATTCTCGGTGACATAATCGAAAAGGTAAGCGGAAAAAGTTATGAGGAATTTTTGAAAGAAAATATTTTTGAGCCACTCGAAATGACTTCGACAACCTTTGAGAGCACAGACCAACTCGCTACAGGTTATCAGGATATTTTTGACGATGAGTGGAATATTTATCCGGGTGTTGCGTATTCTTCTACGGGTCTTATTTCCAATTTGAGTGATTTGCTTAAATGGACAGACGCTATTACGGGAAGTGAATTGTTGTCTGCAAAATCCAAAGAAGAAATGTTCACTCCTTATAAATCAAGTTTTGCGTACGGTTTGTATGTTGACGATTGCGGTAATTATTATTGTGACGCAGCATTCTACAGATTTAATGCAAGAATTGTATTTGCACAGGACCAGAGCAAAGTATTCATCGCTTTTTCAAATTATACGCAGTCAAATCCGAATGCTGTAAACAAAAAACTTGATGAAATTTTAAAGCCTTATTTAAAATAAATCAACTCAATATTCACAATTAAGTATAACCTTCATAAAATGTATTGTTACAGAGCGTAAGCCTGTTAATACATTTTATGGGGGTTAATTTTTATGCCAGATGTATCATACGGCACAGTACCACGGCAGTCGGGCAACGAACCGCTTACCGAAAACAAATGCACAGACGCTGTCTGCATAAACGCAAGCCGTATTTATGACAGTTGCGGCTCAAAGGATTGCCTTAGCAATCTTGCGGTTTATTTTACACCTTGCAGTCAATCTGTTATCAATAACGCATCATCTGTAAAAATCTGCAAGGCAAGCGTTATAACCGCCGATGTAAGCGTTGAATCAATCGCTTTTCATCGTGGCTGTTATGCGGTTGATGTTACATTCTATTTTGATATTTCTCTTGAGGCATATACCTGCGGTTCAACAATTCCGTCACGGGTAAACGGACTTGCAATTTACGGTAAAAGGTCGGTTCTTTACGGCAGTGAATCAAATTCAAAGAGTTTTTCGAGCGACAGTTGTATAGTTTGCTCTCAACCTGTTACATCATGCGGTTGCACGGAGTTTTTACCAAATGCAACAGTACAAATTTCCGAACCTATGGCTCTTTCGGCACGACTTATAAAAGGAAGTGTTCCGCAGCTTCCTTGTGCTCCTATACCTGAATGTGTAATAACATACTTTGGTGACGATTTTGCTGTGACCGGAGATGCGAGTGTAAGTGCCACTATCGGTATTTTTACAATTACACAGCTTGAGAGAAATGTACAGATTATGATTCCGTCATATGATTTTTGTATTCCTCGCAAGGAATGTAAGCCTGAAAGTGACGACCCGTGCGAAGTATTCAGCAGGGTAGATTTCCCTAACGAATCATTCTTCCCGCCGAATGCAAGACCTGAAGAAAGAGAAAAATGTAATTTTGAGTGTGGCTGTAACGGCTGACAAAGAAAAAGGCAGGCAGTTTTTACTGTCTGTCTTTTAGCTTGTTTCATTAAAGTTAAGGTGAATTATGTTTTGATTTGAAGTTTGTATTAATAATTTTCTAATCTGAAAATCGACCTAAAGAATCATAACGAAAATTTTTGTTTGAAAAGTATTTCGATTAAATCCGCTGTTTTTTCATAACCGAAGTCATTTGATTTTATAGTCAGATTGTAATTTTTTGCACAAATTATGTCATATCTATCTACAATACAGAAAAAATTAGTGTTAAAATTTATTCATTTTATTGACAAAGCGTTTTTGCAGTGATAACATAGAAATATAAATATATTAGTTAGGGGTTATAAAATGAAAAAATTTAAAAAAGCTATTACAGCTATAATTGCTGCCGTAATGCTTACTTCTGCGTTTTCGGCAATACCATTTACTGCAAACGCAGCCGAAGTAAATGTTCCAAAGGTTTCGCAGAGCAGAGATGCTGAGCATTATGTTATAACAAGTGGCGACTACCGCTATGAGAATATTGACGGAAATTCGATTATTTTTTGGGAATATCTTGGCAGTGATACCGATTTGGTAGTTCCTGAGAAGATAGACGGCAAAACCGTAACTATGCTTGCTCGTGGTGCGTTTTATAATAAAACAAATTTGAAAAGCATCACTCTTCCCAAAACCCTTACATACATTAAGGGTTGTGCTTTTTGGGGTTGCACAAGTCTTGAAAGTGTAGTAATTCCGGACGGTGTTTCAACTATTGAAGAGTATGCCTTTACAGAGTGCTACAATCTTAAAAGTGTAACTATTCCGAAGAGCGTAACCTCAATTGGCGATAGATTATTCTTCCTCCTTAACTCAGACATTACAATTTATGGCTACGAAGGTTCGTATGCACAGAGTTATGTAAACTCTTACACCGATAGCAACAAGCTGAAATTTGTGGCTATTGATGGCAAAAAAGTACTCAAGGGTGATGCAAATGGTGACGGGATTGTAAATGTTTCCGATGTTACATCTATGCAGTTACATATTGCGGGTTCTAAAAATGATGACGGTATGCCTATAATAGATGAAAGCGACAAGGCGGTACTTGAGGCGCTCGATCTTAACGGTGACGGTCAGCTTACAGTATCCGATGTAACTGAGCTTCAGATGTATATTGCAACTCAAAATTAAATATTCATATACCTTATAAACAAAAGAAGTGCAGCTCGTATGAACTGCACTTTTTGCTTGCTGTAATTTTGCTTTTATTCCGATATGGAATTTTCTATAATTTTCTCCGCACATTTAATTCCGTCGACTGCGGCAGATATAATTCCGCCTGCGTAGCCTGCGCCCTCTCCGCACGGATAAAGTCCTGCTACCGAAACACTTTGTAAATTGTTGTTTCTCATAATTCTGATTGGCGATGAACTGCGGGTTTCAACACCTGTCAGTACAGCGTCACCGTATGAAAAACCGTGTAATTTTTTATCCATTTGCACTATTGCCTGTCGCATTGAGTTTGTTATAAAATCAGGCAGACATTTATTAAGGTCGGTCGGTGTAAAGTCGGGACCTACAGACGGTTTTACATCACCGATTTTTGTACTTGCCTTATTTTCAATAAAGTCGCATACACGCTGAACCGGAGCATTAAAGTTTTCTCCTCCGGCAACAAATGCTTTATGCTCAAGTTCACGCTGAAAATACATTCCTGCAAGCGGATTTTCCGATTGATAGTCGGCAGGTGTAATCCCGACAAGTAAGGCGGCATTTGAATTTTCTTCATTTCTTGCAAATTCACTCATTCCGTTTGTGCAAAGTCGGTTTTCTTCGCTTGAGGCATTTACAACTTTTCCGCCCGGGCACATACAAAATGTATATACGCCTCTGCCGTTTTCAAGGTGAACATTTGTCTTGTAGCTTGCTGCGCCAAGCGCTTTGTTGCCTGCAAATTTGCCATACTGTGATTTATCAATCATTTCTCTGTGATGCTCAATTCTTGCGCCGACAGAAAATGCTTTTGCCTCAATCGGTATAGCTTTTTCATTTAACATTTCAAAAGTATCTCTGGCGCTGTGTCCGATTGCAAGGATAATTGCATTGGTATCAATGGTTTGTTTAGTTCCATTATGCTCAATTTCCGCACTTGTAACAGAATTGTCTTTTGCTGAAAATCCGATAAGTTTTGTTTCAAACATAACTTTTCCGCCGAGGCGGATAATTTCATTTCTTATGTTTTTAACTGTCGGTCTTAATTTGTCCGTTCCGATATGCGGTTTTGCATTGTAAAGAATTTCGTCAGGCGCTCCGTGTTTTACAAATTCAATAAGTACCTTGCGCTGACGGGAGTCTTTAGTGCCTGTGGTAAGTTTGCCGTCAGAAAAAGCTCCGGCACCGCCTTCGCCGAATTGTACATTGCTTGTTGTGTCAAGAATACCGTTTTTCCAAAAGTTATGTACATCTTCCGTTCTGGTATCTACATCTCTGCCACGCTCGATTAAAATCGGATTTGCACCGCTCTGTGCAAGTATAAGTGCGGCAAATAATCCTGCAGGGCCTGCTCCGACTACCACAGGGCTGACCGTACCTCTGAATTTTTCAACATTATATTCATATTTTTCTGCGATTTCGGCATTTTTAAATTTTTTGCATATCTTTTCTTCGTTTACAAAAAGTTCTGCGTCAACGGTTGCAAGAAAAAATATATTATCCTTTTTTCTTGCGTCAATCGAGCGTCTGAAAATCGTACAGCTTTTAAAAAACTTTTTATCTACATTAATAAGTTTTGCCGTTTTATTTAAAACAGTTTCGCTTGTGTAGTCAAGAGGTAAATGTATATTGTTTATTCTTATCATAGGTTTTCTCCTGTTATAATACCGCTTGCAAAAGCAAAATGCAGGTTAAATCCGCCGCAATCTCCGCAAACATCGAGTGCTTCGCCGCAGATGTATAGATTTTTTACAACTTTGCTTTCAAATGTATAGACGTTTACTTCGTTTCCGTTTACGCCGCCGAGCATTACCTGCGCTTTTGAAAAATCTTTGCATTGTTTACATTCAAATTTCCAATTTTGAATTAAATTCGCAAGTGATTTTAGTTCTTTGTCGCTTAACTTTTTACAGCTTTCTGTCAATGCTTTGTTTGTAATGCTTTTAATAAGTGCTGTTCCTATTTTTTTATGAAAAAGACCCGTGAAAAATTCTTCGAGCGGTTCATTTGCAAACAGCTTTTTTCTGTCATAAAGTAAATTTAATAATTCTATATACGAATAATCTTTGGTAAGATTTACGGAAATAATCGGATTTTTGGTTTTGGGTAAAAGAGTTGTGAGATTGAACACACAAATTCCCGAAAGTGCATTATCCGTAAACTGTACTTCGCCGATTTCGCTTTTTATTTCTCTTTCGCCGTCATAAAGAGTAACTTCCGCTTTAGCACGGATTCCTTTAAGACTTTTCATAAAATCACTTTTGACCTGAATAGGACAGAGGGCAGGGAATAACGGCGTGATTTTATGACCGAGATTTTTTATAACATCAAGTCCGAGTCCTGTGCCGCCTGCTGTAGGAAAGGCCTTTCCGCCGCATGACATAACTGCTTTTTTGGCGGTGTATTCTCCGTTCGAGGTTTTTATATTGAAAAATTCGCCTTTTTTACGGATAAGTTCAACTTTGCAGTCGCATATGATTTCGATTTTCAGCCTTTTAATTTCCATAAGCAAAACATCAAGCACGGCACTTGCTTGTCTTGAATGAGGATAAACAAGTCCGTTTGTTTCTGTGTCGCATACAAGACCTAAGGTTGAAAAGAAATTTATAAGTTTTTCTGCGGAAAATCTGTTTAAGGTTTTAGAAACATCAAAACTGCCGTGATAAAATTCTTTACTGACATAGGTATTTGTCAGATTACAGCGGCCGTTGCCTGTAACAAGAATTTTTTTGCCTGCTTTGCTTTGAGCCTCAAGAATTGCTATTTTTAAATCTCTGTTATTTCGTTTTGCCGATATAGCCGCCGCAAGTCCCGCAGCACCCGCACCGACCGTTATTATATCATAATTTGTATTTTTCAAAGTTATCATCCTAAAAAACAGGGCAGCCAAAGCTGCCCGTCGGTTTTTATTTTGGAGCAAAAATTGCGCTTAATCCGCCGAATAAGCCCATACTTGCAAGTCCCATAATTATACCTGCAAGAATTACACCGAGCATTACTGCAATTACGCTTGACTTAAAGTCCATATCGAGCATACTTGCGGCAAGTGTACCTGTCCAGGCGCCTGTACCCGGGAGAGGAATACCTACGAATAAAAGTAAAGCGAAGAACAAACCTCTGCCAGCCTTTGCCTGCAATTTTTTACCGCCCTTTTCGCCCTTTTCAAGGCAGAATTTAAAGAATTTACCTATAAATTTTTTGTCGCTGCCCCATACAAGAATTTTTCTTGCAAAGAAATATATAAAAGGTACGGGCAACATATTACCTAAGATGGCGAGGACATACACCCAGAATAAATCAAGCTGCATTCCTACACCGAACGGAACGGCACCTCTCAGCTCAATAAGAGGAACCATAGCAATCAAAAATACCAAGATATAGTTTAACAAAACAATACTCCTTTCAAAATAAAGGTACTAAAATAGTATAACAGATACCGATATATATTGCAATTTATTTTTTGTCTAAAAAATTACAGCTTTTACGCAAAATTTTAACATACATTTAAAATATAACCATTCCTTTATTTGTCGATTGACATATTATGCAGATTTGTGTAAAATAATACGAGGTGACTAAAAATGACTACATACAGTTGCGGCAAAAAAGCCAAAGCGATTTTAATTATAATAACGATAGCCCTTGTGGCATTTGCATTTATTCATTCCACGATGCCTGCTGATATATCATCGGAAGAAAGCGGAAATGTACTTGAATTTTTGCAGAAAATTTTAGACTTTTTAGGTTTTACTCCCGACCTTACAGACCATATAGTAAGAAAAACTGCGCATTTCAGCGAATACACCGCAATAGGCGCAATGCTTATGTCATGCGCATTTGCTTTTGACAAACTGAAACCGTATAAATACTACATAAATGTAATGTTTTGCGGACTTGCGACTGCGGTCTGTGACGAAACCATACAACTTAATGTAGAGGGGAGAGCGGGAATGATTACAGATGTACTGCTCGACTTTTCGGGTGTGATTTTCGGTACATTAATAATGCTTTTTATTTTTTTGATATACAAAAAGCGTTTTATCGCTAAAAGTGAAAATAAATGAATATTTAAGATTAGGAAAGGAAACGAAAACGAATGGAAAATGTAAAAGAAAACAAAATGGGCACTATGCCCATGACAAAACTGATACTTACTATGTCGTTGCCTGCAATTTTTTCAATGACAATTATGGCAATGTACAATGTAGTAGACAGTATTTTTATCGGACAGTACAGTCAGGAGGGACTTAATGCCACTTCACTTGCTTATCCGTTGCAGATGCTTTTGATTGCTGTAGCGGTCGGTACAGGCGTCGGTATTAACTCACTTGTTTCAAGACGACTTGGCGAAAAGAATTTTAAAGAGGCAAACGAGGTTGCAACCCACGGTCTGCTGTTAAGTTTTTTCAGCTATGCAATCTTTCTTGTCCTCGGTATTGTGATTTCAAGACCTTTTATGATGCTTTATACAACCAACGAAAATATCATAGAATACGGTACACAGTACCTTACAGTGGTTCTCTGCTTTTCACTCTTTTCGATTATAGAAGTTACAATCGAAAAAACTTTGCAGGCTACGGGCGATATGATTTTCCCAATGTTGTTTCAGCTCACGGGAGCGGTAATTAATATTATTTTTGACCCGCTCTTGATTTTCGGTATAGGTCCGTTCCCGAAACTCGGTGTTACGGGAGCAGCTATTGCAACGGTATTCGGTCAGTTTTGCAGTATGATTTTTGCACTTCTGATAATTTTCTTGAAATCTCATTTAATTAAAATTACATTCAGAAAATTTAAATTCAGTATGAAGACTGTAAAAAATATATATGCCGTTGGTTTTCCGTCTATTATTATGCAGTCAATAGGTTCGATTATGATTGTCGGACTTAACGGTATTCTTGCCGCTTCCGAGGCTTCGGTAACGGTTCTCGGTGTTTACTATAAATTGCAGAGCTTTGTATTTATGCCTTGCTTTGGACTTAACCAGGGCGTTATGCCGATTATCGGTTACAACTACGGCGCAAGAAACCGCAAGCGTGTATATTCCGCACTCAAGCGTGGTATTATAATTGGCGTAATTATTATGACTTTAGGCACATTGGCAATGTGGATAATCCCTGAACAGCTTATTTCAATGTTCGGCGGCACAGAGGAGCTTATGAAGATCGGCGTGCCTGCGTTCAGAATTATAAGTCTTTGCTTTATTCCTGCCGCAGCGGGTATTATCTTTACCACCTTGTTCCAGGCAGTCGGCAAGGGAATCAGAAGTCTTATTATGTCTTTTGCCCGTCAGCTTGTGCTTATTTTACCGATTGCGTTTATTTTCTCAAGAATTTGGGGACTCGGAGCAGTTTGGTATGCATTCCCGATTGCCGAGATTTTCTCGCTTACTATTGCGATTTGTTTCTTTATAAATCTTGTTAAAGGCGATTTTAAAAAGTTAGGTTAATTTTGTCCACCTCAGTGCATATATTGCATTGAGGTGGTTGTTTTGACAGAAGAAAATTTTACAAATGAAATTACATACGATGACGGTTGGCAGAGTGCCTCTTGCCCCGAATATTCAACTCCTGCGCATACGGAAACGGAAGAGGAAAGCCCTCAAAATACAGAATTACCGCCGCAAAAGCGTAAAAAATCTCACAATACGCAAGTCCTTGTCACGATGCAGCTTATAATATGTTTATTGCTTGCTTTGGCTGCGTTTGTTATAAAAACTGTCGGCGGCGATTTTTACACTGCCGCCCGTCAATGGTATTACGGCGAACTTAACAAATCAATTATAGCCGAAAATACTCCCGACGATTACAATTTATCCGAAATTTTCGGTACTGCGACAGACGATGAAGTTTGAACTGTTCAATATTAAATTCAGTGTTTCATACACATTGCTCTGCCTGATTGCCGTTTGTATTATACTTGATATATTCGGCGGATTTGTAATGTGCAGTTTTGCGGTGGTCATTCACGAATCGGGGCATCTTTTAATGATGCTGATTTTCGGCAGCAAACCGAAGAAAATAAGAATTTCTTTGTTTGAAATTGCAATAAATGACGAAAGCCGACAGCAAAGAGGTGATTTACAGAATTTTTTTATAGTTTTTTTCGGGCCGTTCGCTAATTTTATTTGTTTTATTATTATTTTTCTGATATACTTATGTAGTGGAACAGATTTATTAAAATTTGCTTATGTAAATCTGTCGCTCTGTCTTTTAAATTTACTGCCTGTAATGTCGTTTGACGGCGGGCAGCTATTGTATATTTTGCTTAGCCGCAGATTTACAGGTCATACGGCGGAAAAGGCAGTAAATATCATAACTTTCATCGCATTATTTCCAATAGCTGTGCTGGGATTTATAATACTTTTTAATTCAGATTATAATTTTTCGCTGTTGTTTGTATGCGGTTATATTATACTTTCATTAATTTTTAAAAACAACAGGTATTTCTGACGGAGGTAATACAATGGTCAGCAAGGAAGTAGAAAAACTTTTGCTAAAGGTTCAAAAGCCGGGCAGATATGTTGGCGGAGAGCTTAACGCAGTCGTAAAAAATAAAAAAGATGTTGATGTGAGGTTTGCTTTCTGCTTTCCTGATACCTACGAAGTGGGAATGTCGCATCTCGGAATGAAAATTCTATACAGTTTGTTTAATTCAATTCCGTATATATGGTGTGAAAGAGTTTTTGCGCCGTGGATTGATATGGAAGAAGAAATGATTAAAAATAATATTCCGCTTTATGCACTTGAGAGCGGCGACCCTGTATCGGATTTTGATTTTATCGGTTTTACATTGCAGTATGAGCTTAGTTTTACAAATGTGCTCAATATGCTTAAGCTTTCGGGTGTGCCGATTAAATCCTGTGAGCGTACAGGTTTAAAGCAGATTGTTGTGGCAGGCGGCCCTTGCACCTGCAACCCCGAGCCGATTGCGGATTTTATCGACCTTTTCTTCATAGGTGAGGGCGAAGAGGTTGACCTTGAGGTTATGGAGCTTTACAGAAAGTGCAGAGCAGAGGGTAAGTCAAGAGAGCAGTTCCTCATTGAATGTGCACAGATAGAGGGCGTGTATGTGCCGTCGCTTTATGATGTTGAGTACAACGAGGACGGCACAATTAAGCGGTATATTCCAAAGCACGGTGCTCCGTCTGTTGTTCACAAGCGCCTTATGAAGAAAATGGACGAAAGCTATTATCCCGATAATTTCGTAGTTCCGCTTGTGGAAATTGTGCATGACAGAGCGGTGCAGGAGATTTTCCGTGGCTGTATTCGTGGCTGTCGTTTTTGTCAGGCAGGATTTATTTATCGCCCCGTAAGAGAAAAATCTCCCGAAGTTATCAATAAGCAGTGCAGGGCATTGTGTGAGAATACGGGTTATGACGAAGTGTCGCTTTCTTCGCTGAGTTCAAGCGACTACACACAGATTGTGCCGTTGCTTACAAAACTCAATGAGTGGAGTAAGGACGAAAAAGTCAGTATTTCTCTGCCGTCATTGCGAGTTGACGGTTTTACCGACGATATTATGAATAAAATCAAAACAGTGCGTAAAAGCGGTCTTACATTTGCGCCCGAGGCGGGAAGTCAGCGTATGCGTGATGTTATCAATAAAAATGTTCAGCATGATGAGCTTATGCAGACCTGCGCAACAGCTTTTGCAGGCGGTTGGACTACTGTAAAACTCTATTTTATGATTGGTTTGCCTACAGAAACAATGGACGATGTAAAGGCAATTGCCGACCTCGGACAGGCTGTAGTCGATACTTATTATAATTGCCCGAATAAGCCAAAGGGAAAGGGTGTAAGAGTAACAGTTTCTGCGTCATCATTTGTGCCAAAACCGTTTACGCCGTTCCAGTGGCACGGACAGGACACAATCCCTACTTTGCACGCTAAACAACAGCATATCAAAGAAAGCATTAAAACCCGCAAGATTCAGTTTAATTACCACGATGCCGACACAAGTTACCTTGAGGCGGTATTTGCCCGTGGTGACAGAAAGCTGTGTAAAGCAATGGAAATTGCCTGCGAAAAAGGTTTTCATTTTGACGGTTGGGGCGACTGCTTTGACTTGCAGAAATGGCTTGATATTTTTGAAGAGTGCGGCATTGACCCGACATTCTACGCAAACCGTCAGCGCTCGTTTGACGAGGTATTTCCGTGGGACCACCTTGACTACGGCGTAACTAAGGATTATCTTATTAAAGAATGTAAAAAAGCATATGAAAATACAACAACACCGCATTGCCGTTTGAAGTGCAACAACTGCGGTGCGGCAAAATACGGGGAGGGTGTGTGCTTTGAAAAACGCAAGAATTTGGTTTAAGAAAGATAACGAGTGCCGTTATATATCGCACCTTGACCTTAACCGTTGTATGTTAAGAGCATTGCACAAGAGCAAAGCTCCGATATGGCATACCGAGGGATTTAATCCACACCCGTTCGCAACCTTTCCTCTGCCGCTTTCACTCGGATTCAGAGGAATTAACGAGTGTATGGATATAAAATTGATTGAAGATATTTCCGATGAAGAATTAATCAACAATCTTAATGCCTGCCTGCCGCAGGGCATAAGGGTTTTTGCGGTTACAGAGCCGATTATGAAAGCCGGAAAAATTGCGTATGCAAGGTTTAATATGAAAATCAGCAGTGATAATCTTAACTCTGATAAAGTATATACCGCACTGAAAGAACTTTTGGAAAGCGAAGAAATTATGCTTGAAAAGAAGTCAAAATCGGGTTACAAGACTGTTGATTTAAAGAAAAGTATTAAAAATTATTCTTTATCGGAAAAATTTGATTTTGCCGAGCTTGAAATTGTACTTTCCGCAGGCAGTACCGACAACGCAAATCCGAACCTTATTATCAAGGCTTTGGAAAATGCTACGGGTGAAGAATTTTACGCCGATATTACGAGAGAGGATTTATATAATTCTGATATGGAATTATTTAGATAAACTATGTTTACATTTACAATTTGCAATGCAAGTTCATACCAAGCAATTTTTTAACGGCGGCATTGACAAAGAATTTGAAAAACTTGAAGACGAAATTTCAGCAAAATTTCTTGAGTATATCAAGCTGTATTCTAAGCTGTAATTAAGATTTTTAAAAAATCACACAAAGTTTCACATTTTTTTGTACTTCTATTCATATAATCGTCACAAAAGCAGGTTATTATATAAGCACAATAAAGTTAACAAGAAGTTTTCATAGATTTTCCTCTTCTAAATTTTCTAACCAAAGCAATGACCGACACAGTCGGTCATTTTGCATTTTACCGAAAACGGAGCAGTTATGTATTATTATTCTCTAAACAAATATTTAAAAAACACCTTTGGCGAAAAGGTATATAAAATTTCTCTTGACGGCGGTATGACTTGCCCTAACCGTGACGGCAAAATAGACACACGGGGGTGTATTTTTTGCAGTAGGGGAGGTTCGGGAGAATTTTCCGCCGACAGAAACCACAGCATAACCGAGCAAATTCGGGAGGCTAAAGAGAGAATCGGCAGAAAAACCGATTGTAAAAAATTTATTGCTTACTTTCAGCCGTTTACAAATACATATGCGCCCGTTGAGTACCTTGAAAAAATTTTCACCGAGGCTATAGAACCCGATGAAATTGTCGCTTTGTCGGTCGCTACCCGTCCCGACTGCCTGCCTGACAAAACCGTAAATTTGCTCTCAAGACTTAATAAAATAAAGCCTGTGTGGGTGGAACTCGGCTTGCAGACAGTTCATAAAAGCACGGCAGACTATATTCGCCGTGGATATGACTTAAGCGTGTATGATGATGCGGTTAAGCGCCTGCACAAGGAGGGCATAAGCGTAATAACGCACATTATAATCGGCTTGCCTAACGAAACGGAAGATATGATAGTGCAGAGTGCTGAATATGCGGGCAAATGTTCCGACGGAATTAAGTTACAGCTTTTGCACATATTAAAGGATACCGACTTATGCGATGAATACGAAAAGGGCAATGTGCCCGTTCTGTCGCTTGAGCGATATGCGGATATACTTGTAAAATGCCTTAGAGTTATCCCAAAAACCACCGTAATACACAGGCTTACGGGTGACGGAGATAAAAAAATACTTGTAGCCCCCTTGTGGAGCGCAGACAAAAAGCGTGTGCTTAACTATATTAACAAGGTATTAAGGGAAAGCGAATAATAAGTATTATTAATTTTAAAAAAAGTCTTGATTTTCCTTTGCGTATTTGATATAATAGGCATTGTCTTTGGAGAGATGTCCGAGCTGGCCGAAGGAGCATGATTGGAAATCATGTGTACGGTAATCACCGTACCAGGGGTTCGAATCCCCTTCTCTCCGCCATAATTTTAAAAAGTCTTGTCGATTTCGGCAAGGCTTTTTCTTTTGTTATAATGCTTTATTGTGAAAAATATTGCTAAAAAAGTGCGGTTATAATAAATAACTGCAAAGCCAATGCAAATTATGCATATTGACAGCAAAAATTTTTTGTTATAAAAAATTTATAAAATTATAATTCTTTGAAGTAATTTAAAATATTATTATTGCACAATAATTATGTATTTGTTTTGTATATAATTAATAAAGAAATGTCAAAATCGACAAAACATCAAAAAAATATTGAAATAAAAACCTAAAAATGTTATAATATAAAAGAATAAAATTATGGGTTAGTATACGGTCTGACTGCCGAATACAGCAAATTCACCGAAGGTCAGTCGGTAAAAGCGGTCGCCGTCATAGCCAAACTTCCCTCTCGGACGGTACAGACTTATTCGGCTCATATGTTTCAATTTTTTTAATGGAGGTAATAAAAATGAAAACGAATTTCAAGCGTATTGGCAAACAGTCGATTTCTATTGTGCTTGCTGTTATGATGATGCTTTCGACTATGCTTGTCGGTATGGTTACTTCGAATGCGGCTGACACTTTTACTAAGGGTTCAACATTGTATTTTGATACTAAAGCAATAAATCAAGGCAATGAGCGATGGGCTGCATATTTCTTTAATAGTGATACTGACAATGCTTGGGTAGATTGTACTGCTGTTCCCGATGATAATAAAATTTATAGCGTTACAGTCCCGGGGAGTTATGCCAATGTAATTTTTTGCCGTATGGACAAAGCTCAAACTGAAAACGGCTGGGGCGATATGTTATGGAATCAATCTAATGATTTAAAAGCATCTGAAGCTACCGGTAACGAATATGTATCCACAGGATGGGTTTCTGGATCTAATAAATTTACTGGTGAATGGAAAACATACGCAGATCCTAATACCACTCATAAAGTAACTGCAAACTTCAGCAATGCAACTGTAAAACTTGGTGATAAGACTCTTACCAGTGGCACTGCTGTAACTGTTGATAATGATAAATCTTATACACTTACAGTTGAACCTAACAGTGGCTATTCACTTTCAAAAGTAATGCAGGGTAGTACTGATCTTGGTACAAGCGGTGCTTATACTTTAGCTGCCGGTACTGATGATGTTACCATTGATATTACTACTGATAATACTACTGAAAACGATTATGAATTCTATGTAACAGGTTACATGAATGGTAATGATTTAACTACAAGTAATAACTATAAATTTACCAAAGAATCTAATGGCATTTATACATGTATGATGACACCTACAGATCATTTATATGTTACCATTACTGATAAAAATACAGGTAAAGTATATTGGTCTGCATCTTATGAAGAACTTAGTGAAAATACCTATTCTACTGAAACTATTGTAACAAGCGGTGGTGATAAGTGGGGTATTCTTGGTCAGGCAAATAACGAAATTAAAATTACATTTGACATTACTGCCGGAATAAGTAACGGTAAAATTAAGTGGGAATATGCTGTTGCCGATCCTGTATCTGTTGAATTAAATGCAGACCTTGTAGATGGCAGTGCAGCTTACATTTCTTCATACACAGATAACGACACAGGCAATATTGTAACAAATACTGACGAAACTGTTCAGTCTGTAAATGCAAAACCCGGCACTTCTGTAACATTCAAAGCTAAGTCAGTTGACGGTTACTTCCCTAAGTGGAAGTTTGAAGGTAAGTTTGCTACTGGTGATACTTATACTCTTGATGCTTCTTCTGTAACCGGCACAACAGTAACTGTTTATCTTACATATGAAAAGATTGAAAACCATAACATTATTGTCGCAAGCAATAAGGGTGGTAATGTAAGTTATACTTACAACGGTACAGCAGGCACAGTTGCCGAAGGCACAACTTCTTCTGCTATTTCTGTTGCGTCTAACTCAACTATCACACTTAAAGCTAATGCAGTCAAAGACTATGTATTCAGCGGTTGGGAATTTGACAATGAAAGCAATGTAGTATTTGCAACTGGTCAGGACTCTTTGTCAACTTCAATTACAATTAATGTCGTTGGCGATGTAAAGGTAACTGCAACTTTTGAAGAGCACTCGGGCACTCTTTCAGAATGGAAGTTTATGTTATCAGATTCTGATCAGGCACTTTCTGAGGATAGCGCTGGTAAATATAAAACAAACTATCCAGTATATGAGAACAATGGTATATATTCTGTAACATTCCCTGTTTCTGCAATTTCATCAAATAATACTCAGTTTTTATCCTTCTCAACAGACGGTAAAAATTCTGGTTTAGTTCCTAACAACAGCACCTTTACGGTGAAAGTTGATGATCACTTTAAGAATTATGTAAAACAAGCTCAAAATAAAGAATGGGGCGGAAAACATTTCCCACTGGTTCAGTTCCAAAATACTGACGATATTACTAATATCGAGGTAACTTACAATTCTAAAACACAGACATATATCATCAATGGTACATATTTTGTAGCTCCGGCTAATTCTCATAAGGTTTACGCTACAATGGGTAGCCAAGTTGGTCATAAATTTGGTACAACAACTATTTCCTTGTTGAGTGGTGACAAACCTCTCAAAACAAGTGTTAAGGATTTCTATAATCTTTATGTTGTTAATGATAAAGAGCAGATTACTGTATCATGTACTGTAAACAAAGAAGAGGCAGAGCTTGGCTATTATGTATATGCTTTTGTTGTAAACGGCGAAAAGGTAGATGTAGTAGATAACGGCAATAATGTTTATCAGACTGCTTCACCTATTACTGTAACAAAGGATCTTGAAATCACTCCAATTTACTATAATAAAATAATTGAGGCAGACGGTAACTATATTACTATCTACACCAATGCTCCAGAGTCACTCCAGACACCTTGGGGAAATTCAATTTCAATTTATTCTTGGTATAATGATACAGACATTAATATGGACGGTGCTTATCCCGGTCAGCTTATGATGCGTGACTCTCAGGGCAGATTTGCCGCTAAGGTTTCTAAGTATGCTTATACTAATGTTAACGGTAAATTTACTTGTGATAAAAGTCACCGGGTATTAGGTATTACTAATAACAACTACTATGAGAATGAAGATGTTCATAAGCTCTTCTTAGAGGAAGGTCAGTTACATAATAACCAGACATACGATTATGATGACTTTGAAAAGCTCACTGGTATGGGATACGATACCGTTGAGTTTGACGTAAAGTATTACGCTGATAAAACCAAGTCAAACCAGGAGTTACTTGTTAATAATGCTACAGATAACAAATCTATGGCAGGTACTACAATTATTGATAAAACTGCTACAGATTATGAAGATCTTACCAACATTGATGGTAAGCTTGTAAGTATTCTTGGTTATACAAATGAAACTGCTAAGAATAATAATAATACCGGCCTTAATACTGCTGAACCACTCCAGATTATTTCTGTTGGTAACCAGAGTATGCAAATAGGTACAATTAATAACAAATGGTCAACTATTTGGTATGTTTATGATTCAAAAGATAAGTATGTAACTCAGGGTATGCCATCTGACTTTATTCCAAGAGGTTCTGTTGACGAACACGGCAACTTTACTGAGGCAGCTCCTTCTGAGCAGACAGAAGCATATCAAGCTATTGTAAAAGCCGGTTTAAAGTATAACAGTGCTAAAATTTCTTATGAAAACAGAATGGGTGCTTCAACATCTGTTGAACCTAAAAACACAGGTTATCGTATTGACGGTCGTTGGTACTATGCTCGTTCTACCGATAAGCTGGATGTAAATGTTGGTATCATTTACAGAAATTCTGAAAATGATGTTTGGACAGTTGATAAGCCTTCTGGTGATTCTAAAATTACCGGTAAGGTAACAGGCGGCTCAGCTTCCTTTGACTATACGGATAGCGTTGGTTCTACTCACACTAACTTAGCTTCTGATTCTGTAGAAAGAAATACAATCATTACATTGAACGCTACTAACGGTACTCAGTATAAGTTTATAGGTTGGGCTACACCAAAGTATGGTGCAGACGGTAAAGTTACAGGTTACACAGATCTTAACCTTACAGACCTTAACGCAACATATACTGTAGGTACAAATACAGAGCTTTATGCAATGTATGAGCCATATCAACCAGGTTCTGTTACAATCACCCACTCAAAGTACACCGGTGCTGATTCACATAATGGTCTTGGCTTGTTCTATGTAACAGCAGAGCAGGTAGATAAGCAGGGTAATGCTATTCCAACTAACTCAGATACTGCTACTCCACAGAGTAATGTGGGTTCAGTTGAACTTAAAATTACGAACAGACCAGATGCTTATATCAAAGTAACTCTTACTACTCAGTCATATGCTAAGTCACACTTCCTTAACTTCTACTATCCGGAGGTTGCAAGCGGTGTTTCTACATTAAAAAAAGAGCCTAACGGTGATTATTACGATAAGGAATGTCCTGCTGAGAATCCTGCAACTATAACTTATATGGTTAAGGTTTCAGACCTCTTTGTTAATGACAAGCAGACTGTAATGGCTCTCAACTACTATTCAGATCTTAAGTTGCCTGAGGTTGAGTCAAATATTACATTTAACTACAATCCTTACAATACAGCTCCAAATCCAAATCCTGTTGCCGGTAAGGGTAATGGTAAAACAACATTTACTCTTACTATTACTGATAGCAACAATAAGGTAGTTTATACATCTAAGTCTGATATTAGTAGTTTGACATTAAAGGGCAATGCAGAACTTAAAGAAATCCTTGCAAACTTAACTAATGGAAGTGATTATACAATCACTATCACTATGAATCCTGTTGCTGATTCACATTGCAATGTAGGTGAAACATACCGCCAGACAAATAATGCCGGTACTTACACATATACAAAAGCAACTGATGATACAGTATGGGAATATAATCAGGAAAATAAATCATATTCTGCAAAGCTTTCCGAATTGTTTGATACTACTAGTCAGAAGTTCAAAACTAATACAATAAATCTTTACACTGACTTTACAGCTGATGTATTTAACTACAATGTAACATTTAAGTATCTTGGCTACGAGAGCAGAGAGTATTACAATAATAACGGTTACTCACAGTCACAGATTCCTGCTGAAAAAATCAATGAAAATTGGTGGAGAACTTACACAGTAAGCGGTACATTCTACGGTACAGATATTGACAAGTACTTTGATTATGTAGAGGGTCAGTATAAATTCAAGGAGTCATTCCTCTTAAAGGTTGCACCATACGAAGACAACTTTGTACAGTCTATCACATGGGATCTTAGCAATGTTGATTATTCTACAACCAACGCTATGCTCTCAGTAACAGCTACTGTTCCTGCTAAGTATGACAACGGTTTTGTAACTGTTACAGCCGACTTAGGCGATGATAAGCCAAAGCAGACATATTCAGTAAACTATGCTTCACTCGTTACACCTAAGAATCTTGTAGGCCCAACAACTCAGAGTTCTAATGATGAGGATTACCTCTTTGTTGCTCCTGAAACAAATGCTAATGGTGAAAAGTTCAGTTACTGGACAATCCAGACTGATGACAGCAACGGCATTGAAGTAGCTAAGTGTTATACAAGAGAGTTTAACTTCCTTGCTTATGACAATTATCTCATTACTGCTTGCTACGGTAAGAATGATGTAGATGCTTCTAAGTTAAGCGTATCTGCTACAATGCAGTTCCTTGAGTATTCAAGAAACCAGTATGATTCAGGCAGAGATAAGGTATATGCTGACTTTGCAGTTTCTTATAATTACAACGGCAAAAAGCTTTGTGCTGACATTAATAATGATGTAGTTTGCGGTGTAGTATTTGTTGTAAACAGCAAACACAGTTCAGCTGCTGACGCTACTGATAAGTTCACAGTAGATGAGTCTGATTTACTTGCAAAAGTTAAGGCTCTTAACAGCGGCAACTCATCAGATAAGACAATGGGTGACGCTAAGGTTTACAACTACAAGCTTAACAAGAAAAATCTTGATAACAAGAACAGACTTGAATATAGCTGGAATGTAAACAACACTGAAAACAACCAGAATCTCACAATACTTGCTTACTCATACATTTACAATGCTACTACTGATGAATATAGCGTTTCTGCTCCTCAGGAATTCAAATTCTTCAATGTTGGCAATAAGACATATGAAGGTTAAGCAGTAGAAAAGGAGGCAATTATGAAAAAATCTTATATTTCCCCTGAAATTGAGATTCAGAAATTCTCTTTTGAGGATATTCTTGCTGGTGGCGAAACCGATGACCCTGGTTTAAAATATAGCAATCCTGAGAATCCTGGTTACGAATCCGGCGGTGAAGAGGGCGACCTCTAATAATAACACATAATTTTCGTAAGGCAGTCTTTTGACTGCCTTACTTTAAAAGGTGATTTTTATGATTAAAACCATTGCAAAAAAACTTTCGGTTTTTGTTTTAGCTTTATCATTGCTTTTAATGTCTGCTGTTCAGTTTAGTGCAGACTCATACCTTGTAAGTAAAGACGGTTTTTATTATTTGATTGAAAATTCTGAGGCGGTAATTTACGGATATGATTATAATAATCGTACTACCGATATTGTAGTGCCGAACACAATCAGTGATTACCCTGTAACAAAAATTGCTCCTCGTGCATTTTCAAACAATACTAAGCTTACAAGCATTTCATTTACAGACGCTATGTCTTTAAAGAGCATTGGCAAATATGCTTTTTACGCTTGCAGTTCTATTGAGGAAATTATAATTCCCGGTTGGCTAAACAGCATTGGCGAGTTTGCTTTTCAGGATTGCACAGCTTTAAAGTCGGTGTCAATTTACAGCAATGTTTCCGTAATTCCCGAGCAGGCATTTGGCAACTGCATTTCGCTTGAAAAGATTAATATTCCAAGCACAGTAAAGTCTATTGGCAGCTATGCTTTTTATAACTGTTCTGCACTTACCGAGCTTACACTTTCAAAGAACATTACAGACATTGCAAACGGTGCTTTTTACAACTGTCCTAACCTAACTTTATATGGCTATTACGATACAGTTGCAGAAAGCTATGCCGAGCAGAACAACATTCCTTTTGTTCATCTTGATAAAAAGGTGATTTCGGGTGATGTTAATCTTGACGGCAAGATAGATATTAATGATGTAACACTTCTTCAGCGTTACATTGCAGGTGAGTCTGTATTAACGGATGACGCTGTTAAGGCTGCCGACTTTAACAAGGACAGAATTATTGATATAATTGATGCTACAGCAATTCAGACATTTATCGCTCACGGTCAAAACTAAATTATTAAACTTAAGCACAGGTGGCAACTGTGGTGACCCCCAAAAGTTAGATTTGAAAGCGTAGTGGCTTTTAGCTGCTA
>ERZ809198.136-NODE-136-length-53106-cov-7.039302_pt1 | contig 53106 bp, 54 predicted proteins | sample MGYA00520793_ERZ809198 | MGnify/ENA primary metagenome ERZ809198 (study PRJEB31570, sample SAMEA3213005) | Homo sapiens | biome: human-gut; feature: human gut; material: fecal | place: Sweden | collected 2011 ... | reverse complement strand
ACCCAAAACAAAATCATTGAGGACTTGAAGAAACTAAAGTCTGCGATTATTGAAAAGTTGTACTCAGATATTCAAGGCAAAGAATACTCATATAGACAATTATTTGAGGTTATCAATGAACGCAACAAACAAATGGAATATTCCAATATCCTTGCTGCAAGCCAAGAAAAAGGTATGGTGAACAGGGATGAACTAAATTTAGATATCCAATTTGAGCGAAGCAATATCGATATTTACAAAATTGTAAGAAAAGGTGATTATGTTATTCATTTGCGCTCATTTCAAGGAGGCTTTGCTTTTTCAAACATGACAGGTGTGTGCAGTCCAGCATATACAATACTGCGCCCGAGTACGCTTTTGGAATATGGGTATCTTTCCTATTACTTCAAGTCTTACAGATTTATAAAATCTCTGATTATTGTAACTTATGGCATTCGAGATGGACGTTCTATAAGTGTTGAAGAATGGCTTAATTTGAAGATTTCAATCCCGTCCAAAGAACACCAACTTCATATTCTGAAAGTTCTCAGAAGCTTTGATTTGAAGATAGAAAACGAAGAAACATATGCAAGTTGTTTGTCAAATCAAAAGCAGTATTTGCTTCGCCAAATGTTTATATAAACATCTGGCGAAGTAGATGTTGTTTCTCTGATTGCATAGCAATTAAGATGTCTGCTTCTATTTGGGCTTTTCTTTCAAGCGATGATAGAAAAATTGAGATTATTTTTTGTTGTTCAAATGTTGGTAATTTTATCTTGAATATTGCCAAGTCTTTTTTCTGAATATTAGGCAAACCTGAACCGATGCGTAGTTTCATTATGGCATCTTCTTTCGATTTAAGATAATGGTACAAATACAGATTATCAACATTTCCTGTCACATTCTGAATGGAGTAACAATGCCCACCGCTCCAAAAAGGAAAGGTGTTGAATTGCACATATCCGCAAGAGTTGCCACCTTCACTTATTGAAATAGTATTGGCTTCCACATTGTAATCGTCATAATATCCAGATGGCTCTGTACCACCGTTCATTACATAATACCTACCTCTTTCAGAGAGATTTTCTCCATTGATTTGTTTACCCTTAACAATGTCACATATATTGGACAGCAGAACAATAGAACCTTTTACACTTTTGAAAAGTCTTTCTGAAATCGCAGACCTATAAGCCGGACAATCCTTAATCAGGGGAATTATGGTTGAGTTGCAAAAGAAAGGATTAAAAAGAGGAACTTGGAAGAAAGTGTTTCTAAATGATATTCTCAAAGAAAGAAATGAACGGAATTCTAACTTGTATCAAGTATTTTCTGTTTCTGTCAGTCAAGGAATTATCAATCAAGTAGATCACCTTGGACGTTCATTTTCTGCGAAAGATACATCTAAATATAATGTAGTGCATTACGGAGACTTAGTTTATACTAAAAGTCCTACAGGATCATTCCCTTATGGTATTGTTAAACAAAGCCTTAATCGTGAAAGTGTAGCGGTTTCACCATTGTATGGCGTTTATGTACCCGATAGTCTTGCTATCGGAATATATCTCCATAAATACTTTATGAGTGAAATAAATACACAGAACTACTTGCATCCTCTTATTCAGAAAGGAGCAAAGAATACTATTAACATAACAAATCAACGTTTCTTGGAAAATAGAGTTCCCATGCCTTTAGATTCTAATGAATTAGTGCTGATTTCAAAGCTGTTGCGCAGTTTAAACAATAAGATAAGAGACGAGCAAAATATACTACAAGAATATCAGAAACAGAAGCAATACTTGCTCCGCCAAATGTTTATATAAACATCTGGCGGAGCAGATACTGCTTTTGAGAATTATATAAGTCAAGTAGACTCTTCTCTGTTTCTGTTTTACTTTCTATACGACTCAATATAGAATATATTCGTTTTTGGTTTTCCAAAGAGGGCAGTTTGATACTTGCCTTTTCAAAGTCTGCCTTACAAAGGTTGAACCTTGTGCTCCCTTGTGCATAAGGATAGATAAATTTACGAAAAGGAGTTGAAGACACATAGTAAGATAGGTATGGAGGGAAAGCTATCTTCGTATTTATGATATGAATACCAAAACAAAAGCTATTCAGATATACATTTTCATTGCCAAGATATACAGAGCCTATACCAACTTCCTCTGGAGTCTCTGATGATAACGTGAATAATACATCACCATGTTCTACAACATTCTGTTTCTCACCCTCTTTGATTACTACATATTGAAAATCTTTCTCATTGATGATATTGTTAGAATATACATTCAAGTAAGTTATGTATGGCTTTCCACAACCAAAGTCTTGCGCTGATTTGCCAGACAAACCAGAATATGAAAGACCGATACTTGAAAAAGAAGTCAAGATATCATCGCCATATTGAGCATATAAAGAATCATTTAGTCCCCTGATTAAGGACTCATATCTCTCAATGATTTTGTTTTGAGTGGCGATGCGCTCATCAAGCAAAGATAATAAACGAGCAATCTTGCTTTGCTCCAAAATAGAGGGATATAGAATTTCTCTCTTTTCCATATCTCCTTTTGTAATATGAACCATAGTTCCACCCTGTACTTCATTCTTTATTTTCTCTGTGTCCCGTTCTAAAAAATAAAACAGAAATTCTTTTGAAACTTGTTGAAACGAATCAATTTTCCAAATATGATAATGATATATAACTTTCTCGCCTGTCCAAAAACGAGGACCAAAAGAAGCAGACCAAGCATATAACAAATCCCCGTTTACTGCAACTTTTTCATCATCAAGTTCCAAATCTGAATAATACCATGAATCGTTAGTAAAGAAGTTACCAACACGAAGAACACGATATTTCCCATCTGATAGAAGCTCATTTTGTTTATATGCACGGCCATTATGAAACGTGCAGACATCGTTTAGAATTTCACGCTTCCACTCCCCACTAAACTCCGGGAATCTCAAAGCTGGTACATTACGAATAACATTTCCTTTATCTGTTGAATTTGGGACATTGGGGCTATTATGATTCTTATTTGTTGTCATTGTCATTTTTAATCCTTAATTTACGTTTTCCAATCATGGCTCAGTTACATGCCAGTTACATGGTAGTTATATGCTTTATACCCTATTATAAGGGGGATTGAGCCATTTTTGATAGTTATTTGAGCCTTTCAGTTACATGCCAGTTACATGATCTATGCCCAATATGGAATATAATTATGTCTGTTGCTTCCTTCAGAGTTTTCTTCTTTTATCCACTTGGCTTTTAAGGTATCTCTAATTATTCTTGAAGCCATAGGATAATTCTTATCCTCAATACCCAAACGAGCACGAAGGGACTGATTACTCATTTTCTCATTCGACACATATTTAAGACAAGCATGCTGGTAACAGGCACTTACTCTCTCGGATTTATCCAAGTCGGCAAATTTGCGATAGGAAAATACAGTCGCAGTGGTTCGAGTCTCTTGCAGTTGGAAGCGAACCGGGGGCAGCTGGTATAGTTCCACATAAAATATGGTCTTATCCATGCCGCTGCCTTTCTCTTCACAAATACCCATTCTGCGCATAATGTCAGCGAGTGAATCGTTCCTTGACTGATATTCGTCGATGAAACGCTCCACGCTGATAAGTGGCTGTCCTGGATTGGAGAATTCTATACGATCAGAATAGATTTCTATCATCGGAAAACCCTGTTCCGAAAAGTCTTGATGGATGATCATATTTGCGGTCAACTCACGAATGGCTATTTCCGGGTACATGCGAGCGTCCTTTCTTAGAGCCAAACCGATTTCTTCATTGGCAGGAAGCTGGCTATTTATCCATGCAACCATTTCTTCAAAGCCTATGGCATAGCCTTTATCGAAATTATGTTCACGAATAGTTTCAATCTTACTTTTACCTTTATAAACAATAACCCTCACCATCTTACGTTTCAAACCATCGAAATCAGAAAGATGCTTGGCAAACAGTATAGCCCCAAGTTCAGTGATGCCGTAACCAACCTCATCTGTTACGATTAGTTTTTCAGACAGGAAACGGTCCAAGATACCATTTGTGTCTTGTGGAAGCGGCAGGTGCATCATGTCGAAATAGGCTTCTGCACTAAGAAATGAGAAAACATCTTGTCCAGTCAAGCCTTTTTTCAAGATAATTTTTTCCAAAGGTTTCTGACTGCCTTTCCAAATCTTCGCTTCTTTTGCAGGGAAATCCTTTAACTTACGTGTTATTGTGCCAACTCTTATATATGATTCATGCAAAAAACTTACCGGACGATTGGTAGTGGCTGGTATTTTGAAGATACAGATATGCCCTTTGTCCTCGTAATCGAAATCATCTATAATTTCGAAATCAATCCGGGGATTCAATCTCGTTGATAACCAAGATTCAAGTTCTTCATTGCCAACCATCTTCTGCTTTCCATATAAATCTGTACCTACCACATCATGATTTTCATCATTAACACCAAACACTATATAACCAAAAGGCATACTGCATAAATAGGCACTATTTGACAAGGCGGAGATTCTTTCACCAATCTCTTCCTTAGAATGAAAATTGTGCTTGAATTCCAGCCACTCTGTTTCTTTAGGCTTGGAAGTCAGAGCATCTACCAATTTCTTGAAATCTATGTATTCCATAAATATTTTATTCTTTTATCGGTTCAAGCAACATCACTAGTTCAGACTCGGCGATGTCACATTTTTCAAACAGAAAACGCAAGCAACGAAGTTTACTTCTGTTATCCATTGAAGTCCATAGATATTTTTGTGGAGCAATTAGCGTACAATATCTTGTATCTGCTTGCTTGGCAGACCAAAAGAATCCTTCGGCATCATAAAGTGTATCTACGATGTCCATATATCGATCCATTACCAGTTTAACAACTCGCAAAAGCATCCCTTTCCAAGTTATTTCCGTATATTCATTGCCAAACAACCGAAACCCTTTCAGATTTCTATTTGTTGGAATGAAGCTTTCCTTATCTAAAGAAACTTCGTCTACCGGTTGCGGCAGTGGCTTGAATGTCGTTTGTGGTAATGGGTAGAGCCGCAAAAATGTTTCCACTATTTCTTTGCATCGATCTTGCAGTTCGGTTTCTGTCCATTTTTCACACAAGGTAACACCTTTCGTCAAGCGATACTTGGAATTCTTATATCCTGGATAAACCTCCTTTCCTATAGTCTTGCCATCACGTTTTATCTCAAAAGCTTTGTTGCTTAACTCGCTGTTGATACCTGTCAGAGTCAGGTTGGCAAAGGTATGAAGATATTTTTCTTGTATCTCCTCAAAGTTATCTCCCAACATGGCTTTCCAGTCTCCATTGAGGGTTTGAGGCATAATATGTTCAATGGTGGCATCTTTCTTTTTCATGTCTGCTGCCACATCGTTGTATTCGCCATGTACCGAGTTCTCCAACCGTTCAAAGAGGAAAATCTGGAATGGTTTTAGCATATGATAGGCATCACGAGTCTTGATTGCTTCTACAAACTGCATGTCTCTTGGCAATTGGTAGTTGCCATCACGTCGCATGATATGATAAGCCAATATGTCGGCATAAGAATTGTCAATTTCCACGTTGGCAGAACTATACATCTCTATGCTTTTGAGAACATCTTTGTGTAGTGCACAGAAAACCTGTGTAAGGGCATTTCCCGGCATGTTACACACAATACGCCTTGCCAAATAATTCTCAATCAAATCAATAACTTTGAATATTTCATCTTCAGGAAGACTATTTAGTGAAGCGTAATTCAAGAATTGAATGAAGAACACATTGGTCACATCTGTTTCTATATTGCAGATATGCCGCATCTTTTCCGAAAGTTTTGGTGTAGATAGTTTTGCTTCTGTCACTTGCTGGTAGTAGTGCGCATAATCAAGCATTTTAACCAATTCTTCTTTGCGGTTATGCCCATCCATATATCTTTTCCACTCAAGGTAGATGTTTGACTGACGGACCGGACGCTGTAACTGTTGCTGAATAGTAAGATAGTCACGCAAAAACCTGGTCGGTTGGTTTTCTGTTGCTTGTTCTATTTTTTGCCAGTAGTTCTTGAAGCACAGCTGTTGATCCTCTGGTGTCAAGGACATTAAGAGGTAATTGCGTATTTTGTCAGCTTCAGTAAGAGCCAATCCGGTTGAGTTTAGACTCTCGAATATAAGCTGTGCATCATCCTCACAATCCAATTCTATGGATATTATTTGCAATCGTTCAATAGCGTCAAGCAGTTGGTCAAACGAAAGAGCCTGTGGCTTTTTTGTCAATAAATCATAGAAATGGCGGTAATTGCGAGTTACTTTGGATTCTTCGTCAAAGATCTCTTCATTATTGAAGATTTTATCGTATGCAATACGGTCATTTTCTATGGGAACCAACTTAATTTTGCGCTCAGAATTACAGAACTTTGCTTTTAGGAATACCTCGTATGCTTCTTCTATTTTTGATTCTTCGCTAATCTCTATAGTACCTGATTTCACCGCCTTTATTCCAGCCAATAAAAGAAGTGAAATAGTTGTCAAGCGCTGCTGACCATCAATCACCAATCTATTGTAACCACTATCAGCTGATGACGTTACAATAGATCCAAAGAAATGCGAATTTCTGTTGGAACGGCTTAGTTTTACCAAGTCGCTAAATAACTGGTCACAGTTGTCTATCAACCAATCGTAATTGCGTTGGTAGACAGGTATTACAAATTGAATTTTATGACCTTCTATAAATTCATGTAACGGTTTTGCGTAACCTTTCATTGTCAGTCTCTTTCTTGCTTATTCTACCAGTCCTAATTCTTTCAGATAGCCCTCAATCTCTTTGTCGAGGTCTGCACGTTTGGCTTCCAATTCCTTGATTTCCTTCATGACAGCGTGGATGTCAATCGGTTCTTCCTCCTCAAACGTATCTACGTATCGGGGAATATTGAGGTTATAGTCATTTTCCGCCACCTCTTCGAGAGAAGCCAAGTGGCTGTATTTCTCTATTTCCTTACGTTCACGGTACGTGTCCACAATTTTCCGGATGTGCTGCTCTCTGAGCTTGTTCTGTGTCTTTACCTTCTCAAACTCCTTGCTGGCATCAATAAACAGAATGTTGTCATTTTCCTTGCGGCACTTCTTGAATACCAGGATGCAGGTAGGAATACTGGTGCCATAGAATATGTTGGCAGGCAGACCGATGATGGCATCCACATAGTTCTTCTTTTCAATGAGGAAGCGGCGGATTACTCCTTCAGCATTTCCACGGAAGAGCACTCCGTGAGGAGCCACACAAGCCATTGTTCCCCCTTCGTTCAGGTGGTAGATCATGTGGAGAATGAAAGCATAGTCGGCCGTTTTGCGTGGAGCAAGCCGTCCGGCTTTGCTGAAACGGTCGTCGTTGTTGAACTTGTCGGCAGCACTCCATTCTGCAGAGAAAGGAGGATTTGCCACTACAGCGTCAAACTGCGTGTCACCGAAAGCATCCGCTTCCAGCGTATCTCCGTTTTCGATACGGAAGTTGCTGAATTTTATACCGTGCAAAAGCATGTTCATACGAGCCAGGTTGTAGGTCGTGGGATTTTTCTCCTGACCGAAAATCTCATTGGCTTTGCCGATGCTTGCGGCACGGAGCAGCAATGATCCACTGCCACAAGTTGGGTCATACACATTACGCAGACGGGTATGGCCAATGGTGACAATCTCAGCCAAAATGCGGCTGACTTCCTGGGGTGTGTAGAACTCACCGGCTTTCTTTCCCGCACCGGCAGCAAACTGGCTAATCATATATTCATAAGCATCACCGAGAATATCAATCTCTTGCGACGCTTCCACGCCAAAATCAATGTCATCGAGGGCCAGAAGCACATTGCTGACCAGTGTATTCTTGTCGTCGGCTGTTTTACCCAGCTTCGGTGAAGCCAAGTCTATATCCGAGAATAGTCCGCCAAAATCCTCTTCGCTGTCCTGTCCGAGTGTACTGTCTTCAATCCGCTTCAGGGAACGCTCCAGCATGGGAAGGATATTCTCCTTCTTCTTGATGCTTTCAATGACTGAAGAAAAGAGGAAGTCAGGCTCAATAAAATATCCGATATTCTCCAGACATTCCGTTTTCACACCTTCCTGCAATTCTTCCACATCTTCATCTTTTTCCATTGTCCAGAGTTCCTTGAAAGAAACCTCATCCTCTGCCAACGCATCATTGGCATGCTTTTCTATTTTCTCGGAAAGGTACTTGTAGAAGATAAATCCCAAGGTGAAATACATAAAGTCACTGGCTGACATATTACCGCGCAGCTTATTGGCTACTTCCCAAAGCTGGTCACGGAGTTTCTGTTGCAATTCTTCGCTCATATCTGTTTTTTCTAATTGTTTACTATATTATTCCCAACTGAAGGTGCGGATAATACTCCGCAACTTGTCGAGTATTCTTGCCAAGGTCTTACGTCTTTTGATTAACCCCAGATGTTTTTCTTTTAAAGCCTCCTGAATAATTTCAGGTTTTTCCTTTTGCAGATAGTCATATTCCGAAAGGTAATGGTTGAGAACGGCCGAATCCAGTTCCTCTTCTTCTGCAAGCCGGTTGATGGCGTACGTGCGTTCCGTGGTGATATAGTCGTTCAACCTTTCCTCCAGGTCGCTCGTACCGTCTGCCTTTTTCTTACGGGCCATGAAACTGTCCCGGTCATCATCCACATTCTTCTGAATGAATCCGTCAATCAGCTTGGCTTTGCTGCGGAGTTCGGCATCCTTTATCATCGTGTCGATGATTTGCTGGCGGCGTTCCGGATAATCCGTACTGTAGGGGTTCAGATCAGTAATGAGTTCCAGGATATAGGCTACATTGATGATGTCGCTGTGCAGAAGCTCCAGACAGAAGTCTATATCTTCCAACCCGGTGTCCGGTGTTGCCAGAGGGTCATCTTCGCAAACCACACTTGCTTCTTCCTCGGGCATTTGATATTCCTTTGGCTTTTCCTGTTTTCCGCCTGCAGCAAAGGTCTCGTAGATGTCGAGGTATTTGCTACGGAAATCCATAAACTGCTGTTCAGTCATTCCAAGATCGGGGGCATCTTCCTCAAATTCATCATAAATCTGAATCTCAGCATGCTTCTTGATGATGTCACGGAAAGCAAGGATAAAGTCTTTCTTGTCCTTCTCGCTTTGCAGCAAATCAACGGTGCTTGGCGTGGGATAAAGTCGTAGAAAGTCGGCAGTCAGTTCCTGGTAGCGTTTCTTCACCTCCTCAAAGGGAGGGCGCACAATGTCTTCCAGGTTGTTGCCGTTGCTGAAAAGTTTGATGGAAGCATCCACGTTGCTCTTCAAATCCCGGAAACAAACCACCTTGCCGAACCGCTTTTTCTCATTCAGCACGCGGTTGGTCCGGCTAAAAGCCTGCAGCAGCCCATGGAACTCCATGTTCTTGTCCACATACAGCGTATTAAGTTTCTTGCTGTCAAATCCCGTGAGGAACATACCGACTACCAGACAAAGGTCAAGCGGTTTCATGTCCGCTTTCTTTTTCTTCATGCGGAGGTTGATGTCGTCATAATAGGCACGGAAGTTTTCAGTAGTGAAACTGGTTCCATACATTTCGTTGTAGTCATCCATGATAGCCTGCAATTCATCTGCTTCTCCGGTACTCTCGCTCACATAGCTTCCGGTGTTCATGCCGGTAAGTGCATCGTCCTGACTGCTGTTTGCTGCATAGGTAAAGACTGCTCCGATACGAATCTTCGGCTGGAGGCTCTTGAATATCTTGTAGTAACGGATAAGCATGGGTACTGATTGCACAGCAAACAGCGCATCAAACTCTCCGTCAAATGTTGACTTATTGAAATTATTAAGGATAAATTTGGCGATTTCCGTCATGCGGTCGTTGTCGGCATTATCCACGTCCTCATTGCCGTGATAATACTCCACCAGGAAGCCAAGTACATTCTCATCGGCAATGGCATCCTTAATCAGATACTTATGCAGACAGTTGCCGAATATTTCCTTGGTGGTATGTCCATCCACGTTGTTCTCCACGAAGATAGGCGTACCTGTAAAGCCGAACAGCTGCGTGTTATCAAAGAACTTGATGATATTCTTGTGACAGTCACCGAAATGGCTTCGATGACATTCATCGAAGATCATGACAATGCGTGAATGACGGATTTCCTCGATACGGCTACTGTACCACTGCTTGCTGACAGCAGCATTCAGTTTCTGGATGGTGGTAATGATAATTTTGGAGTTACTGTGCAAGCGTTTCACCAGTTCGTCCGTATTGTCCGTACTGTCCACCGCTCCCGGTTCGAATGCTTCATACTCCGCTTGCGTCTGCGTGTCAAGGTCATGGCGGTCAACCACAAACATCACCTTATCCACATCATCCAGTTCAGAAACCAGCTGTGCAGCCTTGAAGGAAGTCAGCGTCTTGCCGGCACCGGTTGTATGCCAGATATAGCCGTTATCGTTAGAGTTGACCACACGGTCCAAAATCTTCTCGACCGCATAAAACTGGTAGGGGCGAAGCACCATCAGGCATTTATCCCCCTCATGCAGCACGATGTACTTGCCGATAATTTTTCCCAGGGTACACTTGTCAAAGAAAAGGGTTGCAAACTTCTCCAAATCATTGAAAGGCACATTGGCAGCATCCGTCCAGTTGAAGGTAAACTTATAGCCGCTGTTCGGATTGTTGGCAAAATAGCGGGTATTCACTCCATTGGATATGACGAAAAGCTGGATGTAGTCAAACAGACCATGGAAAGAAGTCTTGTGGTAACGCTGAATCTGGTTGTATGCCTGTTTGAGTTCCACCCCTCTGCGTTTCAGTTCGATTTGAACCAAGGGCAAGCCATTGATGAGTATCGTTACATCATAGCGGCACTTTTTTCTTCCTTCCACTGTAATCTGATTGGAGACCTGAAACTCGTTCTGGCACCAGTGGGTACGGTTCAGAAACTCCACCCACACCCGTTCACCGCTTTCCAGTTCAAGCGGATACAGGTCGCGCAGTTTTTTGGCTTTTTCAAAACGGGTACCTCCTTCCAGGTAAATCAGAATCTTTTCAAACTCTGCCTCTGTAAAGGCAGAACGTCCGAAATCCTCCAGTCTTTTTTTATTGTGCTTTTCAAGCTGTCTCTTGAAATTGGAATACAAGTTTTTCTCTTCATCAATCTGAACATATTCATAGCTCATTTGCTGAAGAGTAGCGATAAGTCCATTTTCGAGCGCTGCTTCACTTTGTAACGGCATATACTGATATTCTTTATTTCATTAAACAATACGGGTTAGTTGTTGGAATCAAACTGCAAAATCCGGATGCCCAAAGCCAACTCTATTTTACAGAGAGCTTCCAGGGAGAGATTCTCCCGTCCTTTAAGGATTTTGGAGATATACTGTTGGGTACAGTTCATCTTTTCCGCCAGTTCCTTTTGAGTAATTCCCTGTTCCTTCATTCTTGAATACATGATATTAGCGACCATTTTTGAATGGACAAACCAAGGTTTTTCACCTTGCTCAACTGTTGCTGTTACATTTTTAGCGGAAAGGGTTGTTCCCTTGATTATCTTAGACGTATTTCGCATCGTTTCCTATTTTTGTAGGCAGTTGCCTTCTGCCTACAAAGATAGTATTTTTCACTGAGAAAGCACAACTGCAGGGTTGTTTTTCCTGTTTGAACAGATATAGTCCCTATTCTCAGAAGTGCTTACTTCCTCTTGGGCAGGCGTATTTTCCGGTTGTCTGTTTCCCATTTATCCACATAATTGTTCAGGGCTTCAGAAATAACGTCTTTCAAGAGGATGCCTTCCACGAGGGAAATGTATTTCACCTTTTGGAGCAAATCCGGATCCACAATGAAAGTGGCTCGGATTTCCTGGGGCTTCTTTGCACTTTTGGCTGATTCGCCTTTCTTGGGGCGACCCACATTCTCCCTGCGTTTGGCTTCCAGTTTGGACTTCATCTGCTCAGTAGCAGCCATTTCGGTTGTTTCTTTCTTCGAAGATGCTTTTGCAGGTGCTGCCTTTGGACTATCCTGCTTATCCGTTTGAGCAGCAGGTTGTTCCGCTTGTTCTGCATCTTGCTCAACAGCCTGTTCCTTAGGCTGTTCCTGTACAGAGTCAGATGGAATGGCTTCACCCATGAAGCCGTCCATCAATAAGGATAAATTCTTCTTACTCATATTGCTTACTTTATTACTTGTTTACTTGCTGATTAACTTACTATGTTACCAATAACCTTTGTGATTAGTCATATAGTAATATAGTTTACCTATTTTCCTCCCGACTGATAATCTCATCGGTCAGTGTCCGATAGTCCGTTGCGCCATTGCTTTTCGGGTCGTATTCAAAGATAGTCTGACCGGAAAGCGGCATCTCGGCTATGGATATATTCTCCCGGATTTTCGTCTGAAAAACCTTCTCTCCGTACCGTTTTTCCACCATGGAAATCACTTCCTTATTCAACTTCCGGTTGTTGAAGCGGGTGAAGAAGACACCGCCCAACTCCAGTGTCGGGTTCACCCTGCGCTTCACTTCCCGGACTATATCGTCCAGCATGGTCAAGCCTTTCAAGGGCAAGGCTTCAGCGGTGAGCGGTATATAGAGTTTATCCGCTGCCACCAGCGCATTGGTTGTCACGATACCGAGTGAGGGCGAGCAATCCATCAGGATGTAGTCATACTTCTCTTTCTGTTCATCAAGACAGGATTTGAGGATGCCTTCCCTTGCCATCATGGTAGCCATGTCTATTTCGGCTCTTGCCAGGTCCAGCGATGCCGGAACGAGGTCCAGATTTTCTCGGATAGAAATGATGGGCAATGGTTGGTCTTTGACCAGCGTATCATAAATACTTGTTTCCGGGTCTTCGTTCTGCGTCAGCGTGAACGTGAGATTCTGCTGTGCATCCAGGTCAATGAGCAACACACGTTTTCCTTGCAATGCGAGTGCTGCGCCTATACATGCCGTAGAGGTGGTTTTGCCGACTCCACCTTTCTGATTACCGATTGCTATTGTCAAGTTTCTTTTCCTCATTACGATTGAGTTAGATGGTTATTTTATTACTTATTTCCCTTATTACAAATATACAAATTTACTATCTGATTATGCAGTTAGTTTACCTATAATATCTTAAAAATAAACACTTATATAGTGTTGATATACAATAATGTACGAGCAACTGAAAACATAGGATTGACAGCGTGAAAGCAACTGAAAACAAGGTGAAAAACTGCATAAATATTACTTTTTCGCTGGGTATTATCCCATATTTTATGCCAGCTTTCTCTTGCCGATTTGCCTTTGTTTCCAATGTAAAATAAAATCTTAAATACTCCGACCCACGCCTCACGGCGGAAGTCGGAGCGGAACATATATAAGGAATTTACGCTGTCTGTTTGGCTGCGAGTATCTGATGGGCATGAGCATTGACCAGCCGGACAATCCGGTCGTGGTGCGGAGTATTCGTATTGCACAGCCCACGGCTCTGTATCACTTTCCCCTCGGTCAAAGAAAATTCAATCGTTTCGATGGGATTCCCCTCCTTGTCATGAGCCGATAGTATCAAGCTGTCCGCCTTGGCATAGTATTCGCATTGGAAGACGCAATGATGCAGGGCATTTCCCTCGGCTTGGAAGGCTTCCAGACTATCGAGTACCGAAATCACCAGGTCTTTGTCGGTGATGGTGATACCGAAGTAGCGTGACTTCTCCTTGTAGAACTCGGCTTCCTTCCGTTTGGCTCGCTGCATCTGCTCCCAGCTTCTGCGTTTCTGCTCCATTTGGTTGTGTCGGTTCATCCAATAGTCATGCTCGGCTCTGAGGTTCTGCGGACAGATATACTTAGGGTTGCAGATGTCCTTGCCACACTGCTCCAGCAAGTGGATGGTGTCTGCCCACAATCCCATGTCCGAAGGGCGGTAGTGATGCCGGGTGGCTACCTTATACGACTGCCAGCATCGGTCAAGTTCCAAAGGGCGGTGTACAAAATAAGACACGGCATGTAAATCCTTTGATTTGAGGATGGTTTCCATCCGGCTGTCCGTCAGCACGGCTTTCATCAGTTTCATCGGGTGGCATTCGGGCAACTTGCCTTTCATGCCGTTGCGTTTCAGTTCGGGCAGCAGCCGATAGTGCGGATAGACATAGGTGTCTGCAATGAGCCAGTGGACTTCGGTCGGTCGCTTCAAGGTGATTTCGGATGCCCAATCAAAGCAGTCCACATAATAACCCAATGTCCTTGCTCTTGCTGTTACAGCTAACTTGCCTTCGGCATTGAGCCACAGACGGCATGCTTCCCAGTAGTCTGCCTCCATAGACATTCCTTTCCGGAAGGTCGTTTCCAAACGGAATACCCGTTGCACCTGCAAATGGTCTATTACTTCGAGGGAAGAAAAGTAGTAGGCTTCCTTAAGGGTGCGTTTGAGGGTGTCCTTTATCTGTAAGCGAGTACCGCAATGAGGGCAGCATACGGACTTGCCTTTTCCCTCATAGTCGAAGTGCCTGCCACAATCGCCACATGTACATTTGTATGCGGAAGTACGGAAGCAGACATGTCCTGCCACTTTCCGCACTGCCCATGTGAGCACTTTGGGGCTTATGGCGGTCAGCTTCTCATTGGAAGCTGCCACCTGTTTATCTATTTTCGTTCTTGCTTTCATAGTTCCATGCCTTGAAATAGTGAGAGTTCTTGAATGGGTTTGGGTTGCGGTTTGGCTGCCTTGGGGCGGCTGTTGCGTTGCTGCAATTTCCGCATTTCCTCCTCCTGGTATCGTTTGAGGGCGATGGCTCGTTGTTCTGCCTTTTCCTCCTCGGTCAGTTCAATGTGATGATTCACTACCACATTGCAGTCCATCGGCTTACCGATTTCCAAATCGGGTTCATCAATCGCATGGACTGCCATGGCAAACACCTCCATGTCGCTGAAACCGCAGCAGCCGGATTGCTGTACGGCATGGAAGATATAGTTGACCACATCGTCAATGGTGCGTGTGGTGGTTTCATACTTGGCACGGAAGAGTTCGTCTTCCTTGGCTCGGTTATCAAGATAGTTCTTGATGAGTTCCTTAAAATGGTCAGTTCCTTTCATATGTTCCTATGTTTAAGCGTAAATACTCAGAGGTTACTTCGTGAATCAGATGGGAAGCAGTTCCAGCAGTTTCTTTAGTGGAATGGAGTTGATGTCAGACTTGAGGAAGTGAACTATCCATCCCGGCTCTTCAAAAAGCGGGTGCATGGGTTCCACACTGAAATCGTCCCCGGTGGAATAGCAGTCAATGAGCGCGAAGTTGTTGCCGTCCTTGCGGATGTGTGCATAGAAAGGAGGCATACCGCAAAAGCACTTGCGGAGACTCTCTCTGTCCCACTGCAGGGTGAGTTCGTAAACACTGCCCTTGTAGAGCATCTTTTCTTTTCGGTCTTTAAGTTTGTATGCCATAGCTGAACTAATTTTTTCCCTTTGGTTTGAAGCCTTTCGGCTTCTCACTCCCGGGTGATTTTTACGATGCCTCTTCTCACGGAGGGTGCAAGGGACGGAAGGCAAATGTGGCAAGGGGAAAGCGGACGGAATACCCAATTTGGCACAAATTGCGGAAGGCTGCCGGCTGCTTTCCTTGCAGCCAAGCGCAGCGCCATTTGCTACCGTACCGACCCTTCGTATCTTTGTATCGGAAATTTCATCGGGAGTGCGGATGCAGTGAAAAGAAAAAATCCCCATGCACCATGCACAGGGATTCCTTCAAGCTATGACCAGGAACATCGGTCATGAACAGCTGTTTTCTTTGGAGAGTTCCAGCGAGCGTTTCCGAAACTCTTTCAGCAGAGGTTGGATTTCCAGAGAGGTACGGCGGGCACGTAAGCCAGCCGCCTTGTTTCCATTCTGTACTTGCAAGGCTGCATCCTTCAGGAAGGACTGCATCTTGTTTTCCAGCAGTTCGGTCAATTCATTCATAAAGGTTTCTATTTGAGTGATACATGATAGTATAGGTCAGTCCTGCAGGAGCGGAATCTCAAAGGATTTCACCACGCACTGCGCCTCCTTGTCAAGGATGAACCAGTATTCGGAATGATAAGGCTCCCCCTGCAAGGTCTTGGCTTCAAAGTCAATTTTTACCTTCCATCCGTTGAAGGGCTTTTCCGATTTTTCTTCCTTGGCTGTCGGATTCATATCTCCGGAGGCAATCAATGCCCGCAAGGTAGTCATGGCATCCAGCTGACGTTTCATCTGCTCGCTTATGCCAATGTCGTCCTTGTCCAGATTCTCGAAGAAGTCCGTTTCCTCCATGAGTTTCTGACCATACTGCATCAGGTGCATGGAGAGCGATACTTTCTCATGCGGACTGACGTATTCCTTACCGAATACCGAATCCGCTTTGCTGACACCCAGAATCTTGATGGATTCCGGATTATCGACGGTTGCCTTCAGCGCTTTCTCCGCCATTTCCACCGCCCGCTTTTCCGGACTGGAGGCGCAGCTGGCGAAATAGAACAGACCACCCCAAAAGAGGATGGCAGTGACCAGCAGCATGCTAAGTTTCATTCCCGGTTTCATACCTTTACAATTTGAAGTTTGTCCGGTGATACACCGAGTCGTTTGCGGTAGATAGAGCCGTCTTCCCGGTACATTTCCAGTTCTTGAGAGGTGATTTCTTTCTCGCAGAGTTCCCGGGCTTCCTCCAGTGTCAGCTGGTGGCCGCCGATATTGCGCCAGATGGCAAAGGAGCAGGGGGCTGTCTGGTTGCTGTAGTTGGAACAGTTGAATGCCCGGCTTCCCACGCGGATTTCACCGCCACAGTGCGGACATTTGCCCACGACAGACTGCATCAGGATGTTGCCGTCGTCAGCCAGTTGTAAAACTGTCGGGAATGTCTTGCCCTCCTTGGTGGAGAAACCGTCCAGGAGTATGCAGCGCTTCTCCAACAGTTCGGCAATCTCCGCATCATACATCTTGCGGTTGCCGATGATGCCGTTGATGTTCAATACACACGAAGGATGATCCCCCAGGTTGTGTTCACAACGGTAGCCCTTGCAGGTCTTGACCACATTGCCGCCACACAAAGGGCAGCGACCGATTATTTTCTTTTGGGTTTCCATACGCTTTTGTTTTTGGATGATTTGTTTATTTTATTATGCTATTACTTGTTGCTGTTATTACAAACTTACTATCTTACTTGCTTATTCCCTTACTTCGTGATTAGCTGATTAGTTGATTAGTTTACAAGTTTACCTATTTACCATTTCAACAGGTACCCCTGGTTCCACTCCGCAACGATACCTCCGATGATATTCTTGCCAGACATCACATTGGCCCATCCTTCGGGATCGAGCGAAAACCAGAGGTCGTTCCAAGAGAGGGTACGCACCTGCCAGGCAAGGATAAACAGGTCGGTATTGATGGCTTCCAGCCGGCTCACCACCTCGTTGGCGATGTAGTAGCGTTCCGAAGAGTTGAGCAGATTTACTTTGTGTTTCTCGTTCTTTCCGTCCGCTCCCGCTACGTCATAGCTTCCCGACGTGACCAGCTGCTTCATGAATGGGTAGAGCGCCGCCATCTGGGTAGCGGCATCAGCCAGCTCGTCCGAAACCATGGCAGCTATGGCAGTTCCCTTGAGATTGCTCCCCACCGATTTAAGCAGCAGGTTGCAGTTCTGAGGGATTTCCTTAGCCACCAGTTCCCCTGCACGCTTAATCTGATAGAGATTCTGCATTGCTCCCTGTGCATTGGAGAGGTATTTCAGCATCTTGTCCTCTACACTGTGTACGCGGTCGAGCGCCACTGTCACCGCTGCTTCTGCGGCGATGATCTTCTCCTGCGTCTTTTTGCGCTTTTTGTGGATGTTCTTTAATTCTGTCGTTTGAGCTATGACGGTGGCCGTCAAAGCCGGATCCATCTGCTGCGCCAAAGCGGGAATCCTTCCGCCTGCCAGACAGAGCACCAGTACACCCAGGGTTAATTTCTTTTTGATTGCATCCATTTACATTACATTTTGAGATTACCTTTTCTGCGTTCGGAAAGCTGCTGTTTCCGTTCGTCCTTGCGTGGTACAGAGGGGATGTCCATAGGCTTTTTCAACAGACAGTCGTTCCAGTCCTTGAAGAGTCTGGGCGGAAGCCATTGCCCCACCTGATAGCGGATGGACAAGTGCTTTTCCAGCTGAGCCGACAGGGGACGTTGCGGATTGACCGTAAAGACCTTGTCCTTGACCTCCACTTGCAGTCCCTTGTCTGTCTTGCTGATTTTCATCGGGATGTTTTCCAGCAAGGCAACCATGCGCAGACCGTAGATCCGCCCAGCCAGGTCATTGTCGAAGCAGTCGAAAGCCCTGGCATGAGGAAAACGGCTCATCACCCCCGTAACCTGCCGGTCGGAAAACGTACCGCCCAGAGAGACCAGAGCCATATCCGTGTGCAGCTGCATCCTGTTCTCCTGATAGAAAGCCATGGCATCCAATGCCGATTCACAGAAATACACCTGTTTCACGTCCTCCGGGTTTCCTCGTGAGAGATTTGCCACCCATGCCGAAGAAGAAGAGTCGCTGCCCGCAGCCTTGGACTTGTAGCCGCCATAGCCACGTATCTCATAACCCTTCGCTTCTTCGGACATACCGTTGGTGTAGGGGAAGCCGATGTTGAACCCTTCAAAGTTTCCGTTGTGGCGGTCCCGGATGAGCACGATGAACGGAGTCAGTTTCCTGACGGTTTCCTCCGAGATACCCCGCTGTGCAAACAGTCCGGGAATCCGATTGGGGTTGAGCGGTTTCACCTCGTAGCGTGAAGCGTCGAATACGGCAGCCGACCTGGCAGCTTTGATGTACTCAAGGTCCTCACGGTACTCCGGTTCGGGCATATTGGCAAAACGTGCCAGTACCTTGGCCACTTTCTGCCACTCGTCCTTACCGGAAACCAGAAACGTGTGCAGGTTCTCACGTATCAGAGTGACCACATCCCCACGGGAGCCATCACGGCGGAAGAAGGTCTGCGAAGACTTGTCGTTCGGGTGACTGATGATAAGCGTGTCGCGCTTATCCTTACCGTCTCCCAGCACCATCTCCACATACTTGCCGATTCCGGCTTTCCGGTCCAGCCGGTAGCCCAGTGCATACGCCACGTCATCAACGCCCACTCTGGCTTTCAGTTCCTTGAAGTTTACCTTGTAGTCCGTCATAGCTCCACCGTTTCAGTTAGATACCCATTTTCGCACCCGTTTTCTGTGTCCGCTGCATCATAGCCAGTTCCGGTTCGAAGGTCTTGTGCGCCGTCATGTTCAGGAAGGCAGCCTTGTCCTTGTAGTCCGTCAGCTGGAAATAGGTCTTGGCCGTATCTTTCGATACCTTCTTCAAACCCAGTTCCACACCATCGTAGGAGGCACGGATGGCATAATCCCCGTTGCGTGTCTTCACAATAGCCGCATTCTTGAACGGCACCTCTTCGCCTTCGCCCAACGGGGCAAACGGGTCGTTCTTCGTCAGGTAGGGCTGCTCGTTGAGTGCCAGCCGCTGCTTGTCCACCTGGTCCAGAATCAGGTCCGAAGCCTTGTTCACGTCCGCCATGACGGAAACGATGAACTTCGGTTCCTGCTTCAGCACCCCAATCCAGGAATCCAGATAAGCTGCGGAATTGTCTGTCACTTTCATGTCAAAGCCCATCGAATGGCAGATCATGGCGGCGGTCAGTTCGGCTACCAGTTCTTCCTTGGCATATTTCGGGTCTCCGAAGCGTCCGCCCATCTCGCGGTTGAGCCGTTCAGGAGTCATGGTGGAGTGTGACATCTCATGCAGCATGGTGGAATAGAACTCCATGCCGCCACGGTAGATTTCCTCGGGGGTGTTGCCGATATTGAACTGCTCCTTCATGGGCAGCACCACGATGTCCTGAGCTGGTGAATAGAAGGCTCCGTCCACCCGTTTGTCTGCCTGTATGGGGCAGAGCCAACCTTGCGTCTCAATCATCCGGTCGAGAGCGGCATGGACATACATGCCTTCCTTGTCCCGAAGTTCGGGCACCTTGAATTTCTCCAGGAGTTTCTGCACCCGTTCGGGTTGCACCTCTGCCAGATTGGTCTGGTCGATGTTGTATACGGGGAAAGCCTTGAAGAAGGGAATGACATCCATGCCTTTCTTTTCCTCCTTGCTCATCGCCTTATACTCATCCGAACTGACTTTATGGCCGTTCTTGTCCTTGACCAGCACGTCCCAATAGACCACGGGGAACGCCCTTTCACCTTTCAGTACATGGGCTTTCAGGTTATGCGCCTGCTTGAAGGTGAGGTACACCGGCAGCTGGTAGCCCTGAGCAGCCGTCTGCAGCTGGAGGAAGAAGGAGTTGGAACCCGAGTAGTTACGGCCTCCCACGTTCTGCGGGAGACCTGCAAATCCGGATGCACCGCCAATCCAGCCTTTTTTCCAGTCGGAAGCCTTCATCTGCTCCATACGGGCAATCATCATTTCGGCAAAGCGGTCGATGGCTACCTGTCCGGCATTGCCGGATGTGTTAGTTCCATACGCCATAGCTTTCGTCATCCATTACCTGACGGTCCATCAGATTGATGTCCGTCTGTTCGACATAAAATTCAGCGGATTCATCCGAAGGATCCGTGCCGTGCGTGCGGCACCAGTCCAGGAAATCCTGTGCGTTCTCACCCTCCAGCACAAAGCGGAGATAACCGATTTTACCCTCTTGAAGAAGTTCCACCAATTCTTCGTATTCCATTACTGTTGACATATTGATTCTTGTTTGAGTTTGATACTGTTTGATTCCGTTACATTTTCAACGAAGCCGTCTTTTCCTGTTTCATCGAATGAGCAGCGAGCAAGCCCGTGATTTCGGTGTTCAGGTACTTGGCTGCAATCTGTTCGCGTGTAGCCGTTTTGGCTTTGAAGAGCGAATAGCCGTCATCGAAGGAGATTTCATGGCGGTTGGTCTTGCCCTTGTCGCCCATATCCATCGACACCTTCCACTTGTTGTCCGCATGGTCTTTTGCCACCCGCACCCCTTTGGGGTCCACCCCTTCGGGAAGCTGGTACTTTTCGTAGGCAGACTTCAGGTGCAACCTCTCACCGAAATTCTTCTCAATGAGCTGGCTCGGTGACATGGTGCGGTCGAAGTAAGCGTTCAGGTCCTCCCGGGAAGCTACGACAGACATCTTGGTATCACCCATCTGTGCATAGAACTTATACTTGCCGTAGTCCGGACGCTGCTCGTCCTTCTCTTTGTACACATTGAACTTCTCCACCTTGATGTCCCCTTCCGGTCCGGCAATGGTCTTGGGCATGCGGAAAGCCTCTTCCGATACCTTGGGCTGGAGTTTGGTGGGATAATAACGTTCCATGAGCTGCTGCACCGACACCTCCTTTTTCTGGTAGGCGGCCAAATCCGCAGCGTCCATCTTCTGCGGCTTCAGCTGCACTCCGTCCATTTTGGCGGTGAAGTACCAGTCCGCCGGATTGGTGGTACTCTGGAAGGCATGACCGTGGGTTACCTTCTCGCCGTTGGCAGTAATCATCTGCGGTTCGCGCGGCTTGCGTTCCTTTTTTGTTTCGGACGCTTGTTCGTTCTTGACTTCCGCTTTCGCTTCCGTCTTTTTCTCTTGGGCAGGTTTCTCCTCGACAGCCTTCTTCACTGTCTTGACAGGCTTTTCCTGCTCAGCCTGTTCCTTCTTTTTTCTTGCCATAGAATCCTTGTTTGGAATGATTTCTTCTTTCACTTTTCCGCCGACATCCTCTTTCGCCTTTGCCTTTTTCATCAGCTCCGGACGGTCTATCGCATCGCAGATAGCCACCCGCTGACCGGATCGAATCAGTATAGGCAGATGCCTGTCCAGTTCATGCCGGGGGAAGGTCAGGAGCTTGATGGGGTCCTTCTCCAAGGGAATTACCTTTTCAGACACCTTCAGCGCCAGTATTACTGATGCCTTGAGTGCATCCTCCTTGTACATCTCATAGAAGTCCCCTTTGCGGAAAAGCAACATCGCATCCGGATGTTTCTTCTTCAAGTCGTTGAACTGCCGAACAAAGCCGACATCTTCTTCTTTCTTCTTGACCATAGGGAAAAGGATTTAGCGTTTGAGACCCTTGGATTTTTCCTCTTTGGCACTGCCGAACCTGACAGCCCGCTCCTGCGACTGCTTGTCCACCACCTGCCGGTATTCCCAGCGGTTCTTGTCCGTCATCACCAGTCCCAGGTATTCGGGATGCTGCTCGTCGTAGCGGAGCTTCTGCTGGCGTTCCCACTCCTTCAAGTCACCCTGAATGACCTTGAATCCCTGCGGCTCTTTCAAGTCCACACCGACAGACACCTTTTCGCCGCCCACATTCAATTCGACCGGTTTACCCTCCCGAATCTGTTGCTTCTGCTGCGTACCTAGCTCAATATCGTTGAGCTTCTCCATGTCCTTCAGTTTCTGCTCCAGCTGAATGTCTGTTACCCTTCGGTGGACAACCGACTTCGTTTCGGGGTCCAGCTGAAGGTACTGCTGCGTCTTTTCGCCACGAACCTCCACCGCCTTCTGGATAACCTCTCCCTTAGTCAGCCTTTCTGCCTCCTGGTCAGTGAGAAGCAATGCCTTGTTGCGTTCCGTTTCCAGTGCGGCTCGAACTGGGTAAGCCAGCAGCGCCGGATTTCCTTGTTGGTCAGTGGTCAGTTGGAGTTTCAGCGGCAAGGTGATGACATCACCGTTCTGCGCACGGATAGACACCTGCAGGAGAGGGGTGACCTCTCCGGATGCCAGTTTCTCTTTCACATCTGCCGGAAGGCTGTCTGCCTTTTCCCGGTCGATGCCCAATACTGCCAATTTCTCGTAAGGCAGCATCTCGGATAGATTTCTGTTGTGCATTTCCATATACTATTATTTACCAGTTATTTTTGCGGAATGAACCGCTTGAACACACCGCAAAAGTATTTTCAACCCTATTCTAAATAAGAAATGCACAACACAATTCTGCCATCCCTACTGCTGTTGCTGATGCCCCTTGGTGCATCGGCACAGTTCTATACGATTAGCAAAGCGTCCGATTCCGTGCAGGTTTTATCATCGAAAAAGATAGAAGCCATTGCAAATGAGCTTGTTTATGGAGTAAATACAGCTCATAAAGTCAGAATGGACTCCTTACGCCCTCTTGTTGCAGTGAAAGAAAAACAGCTGCTAACCGACCAAAAGAGTGACAAAAGGACGTCCCAAAAACAAGCCGTTCCCCAAAATGGTAAGCAGGCATTCTCAAAATCAAAGCAGTCCCATTTACCGGAACTCACCATTCCCAATCTCTATCAGGAAATCATACGAAACGGCATCCAGCACCCAAGGATTGTACTGGCACAAGCCATCCTTGAAACGGGCTGGTTCCGTTCACCGCTCTGCCGCAACCGTCACAATCTGTTCGGATTGACCAATCCCAAAACCGGGAAATACTACGAATTCAACCACTGGACGGAAAGCGTCCGTGCCTACTATACCAAGGTTCAGTACAAGTTCAAGGGAGGAAACTACCTGATGTGGCTGCATAAGATTGGCTATGCGGAGGATCCAAGGTATGTTCGTGAGGTAATTCATATACTTGAAACATCATTATAGCTTTCATGATAATAAAAATACAAGTAAAAATTGTATTTATGAGCTGTTTTTGTTGATTTATCAAATTATAGAATTATCTTTGCACTAAATGAATGAATGTTTTATTAACATAGAAGTAACAAGGTCTGTGCTATCTGAAGATAGGACTGAAAACTCTACATTCATGACTTCTTTGGATATCATACAAGAGGTTATGAATGTACCGATGTGCGCATTGACTTCCTTGCTCAGAAGTAATGGGTATGATAGCATTGACGATACTTCAAGCTTCTGTATAGATGAAAAGAAGCTTGAGATTTTTGCGCTAGCCTATGAGCGAAAAATCCGAAGTTATTTTTTAAGTTCTCTTCGTAATATAAGCGAGCTCAATCAAAAAGAACTTAGCAGTTTTGAAAAGTTTATAGACCTATTTAAGAATAAGGATTTAAAAGGAAAGCCATCAAAATGGTCTGACATAGATATAGAGCATTTGCGTAAGGCTTTTATCGAAAAAGTAAGAAATAAAACTCCATTGAGATTAGGTTATGATTTAACCAATCTCTGTAATAGAATTATAGAAAAGCTAGAGCCAAGACTTACATCGTATATTGATTTGGATAGGTTACTGCTTCAAATCGCTTCTTCCAAAACTATATACGAAGGACATTGCGATCACAATGCTCTTTTGGAAGATAAAGTCTTAGACGATGTTGTTCATAGCTATTACTATGTTGCCAGATCAACGTATGTAAAGCAGGAATGGCATATATGTTTTGAGATAAAGAATATCTATAAAGCCGCAAGGTACCATATTTTTTCCTCCGATACTGATGAAGAAGACGTTCAAAATTCAATTTGTGTTGTATTTTAACGTTTTACATAAACAGTATTTTTAATGGATAAAGAATATATTATTAAAAAGATTAAAAGTAACGACCTCTCAGAAGAAGAAAAGAAAGAGGTTATACATATTATTGAATTATATGATCAAAACAAAATTCAAGAAGCCTTATTTCGTTTGATAAAACTCATGAGCATAGGAAAAGACATCTTGGATTGGTTTGATATAACATAATAACCGTTCGTTATGGATATAGGAAATGCTGTAAAAATAATTAGAAAGAAGAAGAATCTTTCGCAGAAGGAATTGGCAAACCTTTGTGAATTATCAACGAATGCTATTTGTAGCATCGAAAATGGGGCTACATTCCCATCAAAAAATAGTATTACAAAGATTTGCAGAGCTTTGGATATACCTGAATCTTATCTATTATTATTCAGCATTTCAGAAGAGGATATTCCTGAAGACAAGCGGATATTGTATAAAACATTATGCACGTCAATCAAGGAAGATTTAATAGAGAAATTATGATGAGATGCAGCGGATAGAACGCATAGAACCCATACTTCGCCACTTTGCGATGGATGAACCCACGCGTTCCATTATAGCAACCAACAACCAGGCAGGCAAGTAAAGCGCCGACTATCCCATAGTGCATCATGAGCGGAAAGGCACAGAATTGCTGCGCCTTTCTACCGAAGGGGAATGTAGGATTGCTGACGTTCCCGAACAGGTAGAAGACCACCATCATCAGAATCCCTCGCCACTCATAGTCCACTCCGGACCAAGTTCCGAAGCCTGCAATAAAAAGGATGACAGCCGAACCAAGGATGCCATCCTTTTTTAATGCCTCGAAAGCAGCCAATGCCATCACACCCAATGCCAAGGTGAAGAGCACATTGTGCGTCCTGTCTGCGCCATTCAGCAGGTACCAGGGCACCTCGCTGACTACAGCAAACCCGAGCAGCTGCAGGAAGTACTTCATCCGGTTTCGGGTATGCCGGAAACCCTCTGCAATAAGAAAGGCAAACACCGGAAAGGCGATGCGCCCGAAGCAGCGCATGCCCTCGTAAAGGAGCGTTCCGTGCTCCATCAGGTAGTAGGCACAGTGGTCTGCCACCATCGAAAGGACGGCGATGACCTTCAGTGCGCTACCACTCAATGAAGGCAAAAGGCTTGAATGTTTATATGTTGATTGAAAGGATGCCATTATACAAATCATTTATGCCATACCCAGCAGTTCTTTGACCATCTTGTCCACTTCCTCATTCACCCGTTTGAAGTTGCGGTTCAGCATGATTTCCTTCTCGCGGTCGTTCTTGAACTCATAGATTTTCGGCAGCGGTACATAGTGATCCTCTTCGTCCTTAATCTTCTTCATGTCGAAGTGCGTCTTGCAGAAGTACTTCGTAGTCTTGAACTCCTCCGACTGCTCGATGTCGAAGTGGTTCAGCATGCTGTCGTCTGTAGCCGTGAAGTCACGGGCAGCCTGACCCGCCAGCCAACCGGTCGCCATATCCGCAATCTTGGCAGCAGGCACCAGGTAGTCCATCTTCTCGGAGATGGTGGTCGATACCTTGTTGTCGTTGATGGAGATGGACCGGGAAGTCTGCTTCGCCTTGCCGAACACATCATTCTGCGCCCATTCCAGTGTTTCCTTGTTACGGGCAGCACCCATGAAGATGTTACCGCAGGTCGTGATAATCTTCTGCATCCCCACCTTGCCGTAGTCCGCCTCCAGCTGCGGCAGTTCCTGAAAGCCCAAGGTCACCGCCACCTTGTTGGAGCGAGCCGTACCAATCAAGCGGTCTATCTTATGGAAGTAGAGCGTAGGCAACTCATCCACAATGATGCTCACCGGGATATTGCCTTTTGAGTTTACACGGGTAATGAGTCGGTTCAGCACCAGTGCATTCAACGAGCCGATTACCTGTTCCTTCTCCGGGTCGTTGGCAATCACCAGATAGCTCGGATGGGCTTTGTCCGAAATCTTCAAGTCGAAGTCATCTCCCGTAAACACCCAGTAGGCTTCCGGAGATACCAATCGGGCGGCATTCACGCGAAGGGTACCCACCATACCTTCCAGCTGGTCGTTCGCCTTATTCTCGTAGGCACTCTTGAACGGAGCCATGAGGGAAGCAATCTTATCGTCCTGCATGAGGATGTTGAACACCTGGTCGTAGGATCTGCCTAAGAAGGAAAGCACATGCGGCATGTCCGAGAACTCCCCGGTAATGGTGTCCGGCTCCACCTCCTTGCCGTCTTCATTCTCGTACCAGCAGCGTTCAATCTTCACCTGCTTACCCGTCCGGTCTTTGTAGGAAAAGCCGTTCAAGTCCACAAACATCCGGTCTTCATCCGTTGACACGTCGTTTCCGTTCTCATCCACGAAATCCAGCACTACATTTCCGTCCTGGTCAACCGCATTGAAATCATCCCAGTTCCGGATCACAATCTCATACTTGTGAACCTTCCTGTCCGTATTCTTCGGGTCATCCACTAAAGAAACAAAGCGTTTCAGCTTCTTGCCGTGCTTGAAGCCCACCGGATGGAAGTTCACAAAGAAATAGATAATCGCCGCCAGGAAGTTCTCTGCCGAGTTGGTGAAGAATGCCTCCGAACCACCTTTCTTCTCACCGCCACCCTTGTTCAGGGAAGCCAGCAGGGTAGCCGCCGTTTCCGATGCTGCCGCCAGGTCCGGAATGTACTTGCGCTGAATCGGATTGATGCGGTCCGAATACTCTACATCCGTAAAGTTGATGGTACGGAAACCACAGTTCTGCGGCAGTCTGCCAGCCTTTCGGTTCTTGCAATACTGATAGAAAAGCGTCTTGGCGAGTGTCGGGTACTTGAAGTCATATACCATCATAGAGAACCCCTTGGCTGCATGCTGACGGATGAACGGATCAATGATACCGAAGGACTTACCCGAACCCGGTGTACCCAGTACAATCGTCCCACGGAAAGGATTGATGATGTTAATCCAGCCCTTGTGCATCTTCTGCTTCCAGTAGTAAATCATCGGGATATTCACCGAATAGTCATTGGCTACCAGAGTTTCCGACTGCTGGAACGATTCGTTCTCGAAGTTGAAGCGGTCTTCACCCACCTTGTAGTTGTAATACTTGGCGATGCCGTCCAGTCCCTGATGCACCAACATGGTACCCACCACCGAGCAGAGCGCATAAAGGATGCGGTTGGCCGGGAAGCCGAACCAACTCATGCCGATATTCATGCCGTGAAAGATAAAACACATCCCGACCAATGTCAATCCCGCCAGCACCGGATAGATGACCATCGTCTTGACGTTGAACTTCAGTGCCTTCTTTGCCTTGGTTCCGATACAGACCACACAGATGCAGGTCAGCTCTGCCACCTTGCAGCCCGATATGGAATTGAACACCTTGAATCTGCCCAACAAGTCCAGAACAAACTGCGTGACACGGTTATCCGCCGTGATGGGAAGATTCATCACAATCTCGATGATGAGAAAGATGTAGATGCAACTGCGGAAGTAGTTGTACATCTGTTGCTGTTCCCGGGTTTCTTCGAATGCCATAACACCTATCTATTAGAAGTACACGTTAAACGATGATTAGAATGGAATCTTTACGCCCAGTAAGAGCCCATTGCGGAACGTGTCCCCGTGGAGGAAGTTCACGTTGTTCTTCTGGATCAGGGCAAATTCCCATCCGTTGCGGAACACATAGCAATACTCAAACCCGGCTTCCAGCCCGAAGAAGAACTTCTTCTCAGTCGCTCCGAACTGCGGTCCGAAACGGAAGCGGAGCATACCGTTCTTGTAACGTGCCAGGCGGTGCTTGTAGAGGATGCCGCCGTCCCAATAATAGCCTTTCCAGAAGTCGTCCTTCTGCCAGTGGCTGCCCACTTCACCGAAGAGTTCCACCGCATTTCCGTAGGAAAGGGGACGTTCGTAACCGACGGTTGCGTTCAACGTAGAGGGAAACAGGAACCCCGCATTCAGGGTCAGCTTGCTGTCTTGTGCGGAAGCAGCGAGAGAAAGCACCGCACAACAGAGAATCAACAGGTATTTTTTCATGGCTGTGTAGGATAAGAGATGTAATAATAAGGATAGTAAGCCGCCTCCTTCAGGATGTCCGAATCAAATCCGTCTGCATGAAGGATATCTTCGTATTCAATGGTCAGCACAATCACGCGACCGCTAATCTGGTTCTCCGATATTTCCAGGCGGAGCACCTTCTCGTCCGGGAACGTCAGTTTGGGAAGCACCATCACATTGCGGTAGTTCTTCTTGAACTTGCGTGAAGAGTTGAGCGTAAAGACCGGCGCCAGCTCGATGGTCTGCGAGTTGGTGGCTTTCGTTTCCTTCTTGTCCGTCAGCTTCACCCGGATTTCCTCGATGTCGTAGGGAATCTTCGTCCTGTTCTGCAGGGAATAGTCGATGAAGAAATAATCCCCCACGGCATAGATGTTGTTGACCACGGCTTTCATGCCGTGCGCCTTGGACACAATCTGGTTGAATTTTCTATCGCTGCTGTAAACCGCCCAGGCATAGCGTGCCATTTCCGCCATGGGCATGGACACCTCCGGGTTGATGTAGGACTTCGTATGGCTGTAGGGCACTTCGAAGATGGAAGCCGCCAGAGCGGGAACACTGGTGTAGAGAACATCATACTGGGCGATGTGCCGTTCACCGATCAGGGTGACCGTTCCCAGCAGTTCATTGTCCCGGTAGCCAGCCGTCTGCAGGGAGTCCCCGGCAGCCTCCATAAAAGGCTTGATGCGTACCATGTTGTCGGCGCACTGATTGCCGATAATCTTGGGTGTGGAAATGTCCACCAGCTTGATGTTCTCGGGCATGACGATGTGGGTGGTCACCTCGCTGTTCACGTAGATCTTCTCTTTGGCGGAAACGTGTCCGATGATACCGAGAAGACTGAAGAAAAGTAAAAATAATTTTGTTTTCATATTGGGTAATTTTTATGATTTGCTGATTGTGTGCTTTGGTTACTTGTAAACTTACTTACTTTATGCTTTGTAATCTTGTTGACTATATGATTAGTAATAAAGTTTACCTATTTTCATCCTTGTCCTTTACCGGGCATCCTCCGAGTTGATCAGATAGACAATCGTGTTGTACTTGATTTTCGCCTTGTTTTTGCGGATATTCGACGAAATGGCAGAGGTCGCCGAATTGTACATGTTCTGCAAGGCCTGCAGGGCAATGGCTTCGCCCGATATGCCCGACCCGTAGCCGTTCTCCGATTCGAAGCTGATGTTCTGCTGCACTGTGCTGGAACCGGCATCCTTCACGAAGTCACGGAAAGCTGATTCAGGTACATAGAACCCTTCCATGCCGTCGTTGTCGAACACCGAGAGCTTCACCTTGATGAACTTGTCCCCAGCCAGAATGCTCGTGATGGTGGCCCGTACACGCTGCTGTCCGAAGCCCGACACCGTACCATAGAGATAGGTTCCTTTCCGCAGTTTCGTTCCGCTCACCGTCACGTCGTCCAGCAGCTTGAAGCGAAGCCGAGTTCCCTCCTTTGCCTTGGTGGTCTGGTCAATCATTGCCCGGATCAGTTTCGCTTCCACGGCATCCTCCGAGGCGGTGACCGTATGGAATTTGTCCGCATTCGTATCGGCGGACTTGATGACCAGGTTCGGCCGGTTGCGTTCCCTTTTCGCCTGTCTGATCTTGGCAATCGAGTCTGCCCGCTGCTTCTGTGCCGCTTCCTCCGCATCCTCGCTGCCGAAGCCCAGTCCCTTCTCGATGGCTTTCTGCCGCTCGTAGCTGCGCCGTTGGATTTCCTCCAGGTCACGGGCAAAATCCTCCTGCGAGGTATAGTCCGGAGAAGCACCGCTGCCCTGTGTGCCGCCTGCAGTCCGGTGAGAAGCGTTGTTCCCGTAGGCGTAGGAGTTGATATGCCGCTTGGACTCAGCCAGCGACCGTTCCAGTTCCTCCATTTCCCGTTGCTGACGGAGCCGTTCCGCTTCCGCCGCATCCAGTCTGTTCAGTTCCTCCTCGCTGTAGCCGTGCTCCAGCTCCTCGTCCGTTTGTTTTTCCTCGCCGATGCCGCCCACGGCAGTAAAGGCATCCTCGTCCCCGAAACGTCGGGACATCTCATACATCTTGTCTCCGGCTTCCTCCGCCTGCGCTTTGGGAAGCTCCGTATTGATGCGGTCGGTGGCTACCGTCTGTTTCGTTTCACTGCCGCCCCCGAAGGTCTGCATCACAAAATACACCAGGGCGCACAGTGGGATGAACACCACCAGCGGAAAGATGTACTTGGGCTGTTTGAAGTTAATTTTCATCATGGGTTATCATTGTTTTTTAGTGATTGGACGATGTGTTCCAGTTGCTGGTAGCGTTGGACGATCCGGATGGAGTCCGCGTGGCTTTTACGGGGAAGGGCGATGAGCGAATCCAGTTCCTCCCGCAGTTTCTGTCCCCGGCCAGTCAGTTCCATCAGCGTGGTACGGTGCACGTTCTTGTTTGCCTGTATGGTGCGGAACCCCTGAAACATCGGTTCCACCAGTGCGATGCCGTTCAGGCTTTCCGTGCCTGTCCACGCTGCTTCGTCCGTTTTCCGGTTGCCCGTCAGCAGGACATCCCCTGCGATGTTTCCCGCCAGCAGGAAAGCCAGCGACCCCACCACACAGGCAAAGGTGCGCCGGGGATGCTTCCTTGCCCAGCGGTTGGCCAGCCGGATGCGACCACCCAGCCGGAAGCGGTTGCCCACTTCACCCAGCCGGGGTTGCAGCCATGCCCGTATCAGCCGGTGCGTGTTTAGCCGGCTCTCTTGTAAGCTACGTTTAATCGACTTCATTGTATCTCATTTAGGGGTTGTCGGTTCAATAATCCAAATCCTTGTTCTCCAGTGTCCTCCAGTTCGTAATCATCAATCCGTGCGGATTGTTCCGGGTACGGGGGACTGATTCGATGTAGCCTGTAGTGACCATGGAGCGTTTCAGGTCCCGGGTACGGCGCTTGATGAGCTGCGTCCCGTAGTAGGTGAACTTCCGTTCGTGTTCATCGAACTGAATGGAATCACACATGATGGTACACACTGCTGAAGAGGAGATGATATCCGAATAGAATCCGTTCTCGTCCAATGCCTGCTTCTGCTTGAGAGCCGTACCGTCCGCCATGTACATTGCTTTTCCGACCGTCCACTTGATGTAGTCGTTGTCGGGAGGCAGGTTGAAGAAGTACTGATGGAAGAGCTGGATATGCGCCTTGGCTTCCATCGTGAAGTTCGCTTCCAGCCGGGCACGCTGTGCCAGGAAGGGAATGTCACCGTCCAGTATGTAGATCTGCTCCCGTTCTTTCGTCACGAGGGAGATGCAGCACCAGACGGTGAACCCGCAGATGAGGGTGCAGCCACCTATCGTGGCCAGCACCGTCATCAGGGCGAGTTTCGTTTTCTGTGCTAATGATTCGATAAGCATATTCGTTGGGATTAGAAATTATTTGCTGTTCTTGCCTGCGCTGGGCTTCACGATGGACACGGCACCGCTTACGGCAGCTCCTGCTATTGCCCCTGCTGCACCGCCAGCCATGGAAGACATGCCCATCACGGCACCGCCTGCTGCACTTCCTGCACCGGAGCTGACACCGCCCGGAATCAGCCAGGAAGCCACTTCGGGCACAAAGCGTATGATGTAGGCACCCACCAGCATCCCCATGGCATACATACAGTTGGAACCGATGCCCTGCAGTCCCAGTGCGCCGATCTGTTCCCAGGAGTTTACCGAGCCGTGAAGCAGGTGGTTGTAAGCTATGAGGTCCTGCTGCAGGTTATAGAGCAGGATGAAGTCAATGTAGTAGATGCACATATAGGTGACAAAGCCCCACAGCGAGAGGGATAGGAACTTCGACATCCACTGGCTCCAGGCCGAGTTCCAAGGCGGAGCCAGAGACAGGGCGAACATGATGGGACAGAAAATCATCATGATGGCCATGAAGATGCGCTGCGCCACCAGAATGCCGTAGTAGGACATCTGGAATATCAGTTCCCCCACAAAGCGGATGACATCGTTGATCCATTCGCTCATCTTGGTTTCAGCCGCCACCGCTGCCCGCTGCGCATAGTTGTTGATGGTGTTGCCCAGATTCTCCACGTTGTAGATGAGCTTGTCCCACCAGGCAGCATCCTGTCCGATGGCGGCTACCTGCTGGGCGGTGGAAATGGAGTCCTGCACCTCCCGCAGGCGGTCGAGGTATTCACTCTGTTTCTGTGCCACCTTCAGCTCGAAAGCGGCCACCTCCTTGTTCTTGGCTTTTGCCATGGCCTTGGTAGCGGTTTCCAGTCCTTTGCCGGGAACCTGCAGAGCCTGACAGATCCACGAGGAAGAAGAGATACAGATGGAAATGCCGATGATGCGCAGGAGTTTCATCACGTCCATGCCGCGCCGTCCGAGCATCATCATCCAGCACTCGTAGGAGCCTACACAGAGCGCCAGCAGCAAGCCGATGATGCGTGCCAGTCCGATGGCATCCCCCAGTATTGCCACATTCGGGAAGGTTTCCATGGCGACCAGCAGCTTGTCCAGACTCTCGTCAATGGCAGGCAGTCCGATGGTTAAGGGAACAAACAGTAGATTCATTTGCTTCAATAATTTGTTGGTTATACGTTCGTTGTTTCATCTCAGTTCAATAATGGGTAGCCGCTACGGCGCAGAGGTTGGCAGTCCGTTTGACCAGCGTTTCCATCTTCTGCCGGGCTTCCTCGTAAGCCTGCTGCCGTTTGGCATTCTCCAGTCCGTAGCCCACTCCGGTCTTGTGGATGTAGGCGATGTCGGCACAGAGAATCTCATTCTCCCGGCTCAGCTCATCCACCTGGTATTTGAGCTTTCCACCGCTCTTCTTCAGGCAGTAGAGCAACCCTTCGGTGATGCAGTCCTGCATCCGGTTGAATTCATCCTTGTATGCCGGATAAGCCAGGTCTACCGCCCGGTCAGCTTCCCGCAGCAGTTCCTCCTTGTAGAGTTCCTCCAGGTATTTCCGTTCTTCTTCCACCTTCTTCACCTTCTGCCGCTGGGTCTCTTCAGATACCACCCGGGTGGGCATGATGCGTTTGATGTTCGACTTGGATTCCTTGAAACGTACCCGGAATCCCGAGTTGAACCCTGCCCATTTCCAGTACATTTCCGCACCCGAATATTTCTTGTGCAGCAGGAAGTAGTACCAGTCCGGTGCAAAGTCCCAGGGTCCGTTCTCCATCGACTGCCACTGCCGGGCTTTTTCCTTGTCCTTGGCCGGACGCTGGGCATGCAGACTGGAAGCCGCCGTCATGCCCAGCAAGCAGAGTAATATAATTTTATACCGCATATCCTTGATTCCATTTGTTGACCACCTTGTTTACAATCTCGTCCTTCACACTGGAGTTGAGAATCTCCCAGATGTAATCCGGCTTCCATCCGCCCTGCGTCATGAGGTAACAGTAGAGGTTGGCATTGTCGATGATATACCTTGTCTTGTCGATGGTGCTTTTCAGCGTCATCACCAGGTTCAGTTTCTCATCGAGGGAAGCCTTCATCAGGTTGATGCCCGAGGCAGCTACGGAAGCATACAGCTTGTAGCAGTGCTTCACTTCCCGGGCTATCGCCACGTTGGCATCGGCATAATACCATCCCACAAAGGGCTTCTTCTTGACATGCTTGAAGGTGTTGGAGGTAAAGTCCTTGTACTCCTTGACCAGCATGTAGAGCGAGTTCGCCGTGGATGAAACAGCCCCTGCCAGCACCAGGTAGGAATGGGCATTGTTCATCTTCGTGTTCAGGGTGGTCCGTACCTCGTTGAAGCGGTTCGCTCCCTTGGTGACCAGCGACTGTTCCCCGAAGCTCGTAGCCACCCGCTGCATGGCTTTGTCCTCGTCCTTCTTCACCGCCTTGTGCAGGGCAATCAAGGCTTCGATGGTCGGCAGGTCCTTGGGGACGACACCTGCCAGGCTCCTGCCCGGGACCACGAAGGTCAGCAGGCAGAGCGCAACACTCAGTATGGTGATTCGTTTCATAGCCTGTCCGGTTTTAAGTTAGGAACGGGCAGCCAGTCCGTTCCAGTCCTGGACCAGACCGCCCACCTGATTGCGCAGGGTCATCACGTTTGCCCAACCCTCCGGATCGATGGCAAAGAAGAGGTCATTGGCTGTGGCAAACTGCGCCATGAGCATCATGCCCTCCACCTTGTAGCGAATCTCCATGAGGTCGGTATAGATGCGGTTGGCGAGCGTCAGTCGTTCGTAGCGGTCGAGCAGGTTGTGTCCGTCGTTCTTCTTCTCGGCGGTGCCTTGTCCCTTGAGCGGATTCTGCACCCGGGCATTGTTTACGATGTTCACGAAGTTGCCCACCAGCTGTTGCGTTTCCATCACCAGCCCGCCCAGTTCTGTCAGGCAGTAGAGCTTGTTGGTGAACTTAGCCCCGTTGACCGTTTTAATCAGTTCCGGCACATCCTTCAGGATGTCGAAGGCACACAAGCCAATTTCCTTGTAGTAGCGGCTCTCCGTGCCGAATCCGGAAATGTTCTGCATCGACAGCTTGTAGAGTTCCTTGATGGTTGCCATGCTCACCGAGTAGAGTTCCACCTTCTGCTGCTTGGCAGCGATGGAATCCAGGCGCAGGTTATGCTGGTCTTCAATCAGTTTCTGGGAAGCCGTATTGGCGGCTACCACCTTGATGCAGTTCTTGTCAATGACAATGCGCCAGCCTGCAAAAGTTTGGACGGAGGCTGCTGTCACCAGCGCCACCGTCAGAAATAATCGTAGCTTTACCATAATGACATGACTTTTTGATGTTCGTTGACTTGGCGGGCAAACTCCAGGTACTTGGGGCTGCCTGCTTGATGACGGTCTGCCTCCATACGGGTGATGGCTTCCTGCATCGTTCCGTAGTGGGCCAGATAGAGCTTGAGGGCTTCCTTCTCCGTGCGTTCGGTGGTGTAGGCCCAGTAGCATTCCGGTGCTTCCTCCACACCGTACACATCCGAGTTTTGTCCCCGGCATATCCATACCTCCTTGAAGTAGCTGCGACCTTCCCGGTTGTTCAGGGCATTGATGGTGAATATCTGCTGCCGCTGGATGGGTGTCAGTCCCAGGATGGCAGCAATGTCCTCGTAGCGGTCCTTGAACTTGGTCTGGTCGAGCAGTATCTTCACATCGGAATTGTTGATGATGGCTTCCTTCACGATGGGAGAATCTATCACATCGTTCAACTCCTGGGTAACGACACCCGCTATGCCGTGGAACTTTCTGACCGTTTTGTACAGATATTTTATATATTCTGCCATGGTGGGCGAAGCAATCGCCTTCCATGCTTCCTCGATGATGAGAGCCTTGCGTCCTTTCTTGATGCGCATCTTCTGCAGGAACACGTCCATGATAATCAAGACAACTATCGGAAAAAGCACGGGGTCATCTTTAATCTTGTCAATCTCGAAGACAATGAACTGCTCATCGAAGAGGTTCACGTCCAGGTCGGAGTTCAGGGTCATCTCCAGTTCGCCGCCTCGGTAGAACTGCTTCAGGATAGCTGCGAAGTCGCGGATGTTGAACTGAATCTTCTCCTGTGCCACGATTTGCGGAATGCGTTCCAGTGCAAACTCGTAATAGGAATTGAATGACAGTTCCTTGACTTTCAATCTGCGTTTCTGCTCCTCGATGTGGTTTATCTGCTTGTCTATCTTGATAAGCATGGAGTTGTTGTAGAGTTCCTTCTTGTAGTTCTCGATAATCTGCAGGGCACGTTCCTTTTCGCCTTTGCTGGCAGCTTCATCCTGGGCAAGGGCAAAGAGCGAACGGCACTGGCGGAGCAGTTTGAGTCGCCGGGCTTCTGCAGGAAGCATGAGTGCCCTGCTTTCCGCCTGCTTGTCCATTTCAGCTGCTCTGATTTGGGCATCAATGTCTTCCATGCTGTGGGAGAATTTGTCGTAGTCTTCTTCCATCTTTGAGGCAACCAACAGCTTTTGTCTCAACCCTTCACGTTCCTTTTCGGTGAACTTGGTGAAGGGATGGAAGTAGGCTTCATAGTATTCCACGATGGTCTGGTTGATGAGCATATCCTCAATCTTACTTGGAAAGTCGTTGCCCTTAAAAATGAGGAAGATGAGTGATTTGAGGAAATTCTTCTTTTCCCCGAAGTTCAGGTCATATTCCTCTTTCGTTACCTTGAAAGGATTCATGGAAATAGGCTTCTCCTTCGAGTAAGAAATATAGGTTCCCTTGTAGTAACCGCAGATTCCTTCGTAGGAGTCGCCCGTATCGACCATGACCACATCCGTCTTTTGCTCCAGCAGCTGTCTGACCACGCTGTTCATGTGGAAACTCTTGCCACTGCCACTCGGTCCGATGCAGAAGAAGTTGGCATTGTCCGTCATCTTCACCTTGCCCTCTTTCCCCGTGATGTCGATACACACCGGCAGCCCCTGGCGGTCGGTGTAGTAAGTAGTCAGCGGAGTATCTTCCGAACCTTTCAAGTGCTCCTTGAAGAAGAAGCACAAAGCTGCATCAGATAAAGTAAGGAACAGGTCATAGTCCGGATTGAAGGCATAGCCGTTTCCGGGGAAGCTGTCGGTAAACAATTCCAGCTGATTGTAGGCGGTACGGGACGGCATGATGCCGCACTCATACAGCTTGGTTTCCAGGTAGGAAGTGACCGGGGTGACCTTATCCACCGGGCAGCTCACCAGGATATTGAAATTGGTATAGACCAGCAGGGTGCTGTCCACAGCCAGCTGTTGCAACACTTCCTCGATGTCCGCCTTAGCAATCTTGTTGCTCGGGTCGGGCATGGAGCCGTGACGTTTGGCTTTACCCTGGAGCTTGCGGAGCAGCTTGCGCTGTTCGGGTATCTGTACCACCTGATTATACACCACACAATCCGCATGCGGAACCTGTGTCAGAAAGGAAAGCAGGTCGGTAGCGATGGCATAGCCGTTGATGGAAGTCTGCGTGTAGGGCTTCACCAGGGACGGCAGGTTAATCTCGTCTATATCCACCAGCGGATAGGAGCGGACCACCCGGTTGCCGATTTTCAGATACTCGTCCGATGCCTTGAAGTTGCTCATGGAGAACGGACCGTGACGGAACTGAAAAGCCATGAAGCGGTGGCAGTATTCGTTGACCTCCTCCTTGGACAGCATCCGGTGCCGGATATGCTTCTCGCTGAGAATGTCGGAAACCTTGTTGACCTTGGCATGGAAGTCCAGCCATTTTTTCGGGTCGTACTGCACGAACTGGCTGCGCTGTGCCTCCTGCGTCAGGATAAGGAAAGTCCGTATCTCCGTGAATTCTCTTCCCTCAAAGTAGCGGAAGTAGCTTCGTGTCAGAAATTCCGCATCCTCCGGCACCTCGTGGTGATAGGACTGTTTGCAGAAGACATCCTGTTTCTGCAGGGAATATCCCTCGCCAAGAGTCTGTACGATGTTGGAGAGTACATCCTGAAAGCGCAGGTACTGCTCTGCATCCGTACAGAGCTGCTGCACGGGATTGGTCATTTCAAAGATTACGGAAGGTTCGCCTTTTGCAGCGAAAAGAACAACATGGTTGTTCACCTCTTCCAATTGGGCATAGAGCCCGTCAAATGCGCGTTTTTTGTTGGCAGCCATAGGATGATGTTTGTTAGGATTTCTTTCTCAGGTTTCTGTACACGAAGATGCCTCTCGACCTCCGTTTGTTATGCAGTCCGCCCCGTTGCTTGACAAAGATGGTGACCAGACCCGCCAGTGCCATCACCAGCATGGCGATGAATCCGGCAAGCTTGCCCAAAACAATGGAGAAGCCGATAAAGCCGACAAACGACACACCGATTGCCCCAGCAGCCAGTGTCAGGAAACGCCCTCGGATGCCCATAAACTCCAACGGCTTCTGCAGTCCCTTGAATACAGGATAGCCTTCGTGATTCATCGTCATACGGTATATTTTTTTGAGTGGATTATTTGAAAAACAACGGCAATGCCTCGGACAGTGCGATAAAAGCAATACAGCCTCCAATGGTCAGCATGATAGTCTTTTTCACGTCCTGGTCGCCGTTTTGCATTTTAAAATAAACGTTAAAAGCTCCTACTAAAACGATAACGGCAGCAATGGCTTTCATCAGGTTGGAAACAGGTGTCTGATAGGAACTTACTTCCTGCGTGGCTTTGGTGAAGCCGGCGGCACCTTTACTGGCAGCCATGGCTTCTCCTGCGGAAATCGTGAGGGCAATGAGTGCCATAGTTGTTTTCTGAGCGAATCGGGAACAAAGGATGCGATTGAATGCTTCTTGTACTTTTTGTCTTGAAATTTGCATGATTGTAAACATGTTTATAGGTTTTATCGCCAAAGAAACAGAGGTCGCTCAAGTATCAGATGTCATTCAAGTAAAAGCGGATTCAAACCGACGGTCCGGTCTGTTTCCGGTAGGGTGAAATGCCTTATCGTGCGGTTTCGCACTGATAGATAACGTTTCCTAAATCGCTGCAGCCGGTTTCTGCCAGCTTCTCGATTTGCTTAAACAGTTCCTCCACCAAAATGCCGTCCGTCATGATGGCTTCCCGGTAGCCCGGTCGGTGGAAAGGTTTTTCAGGTTCTGCCGTTTTTTCCTGGCGGTTTGCCGCAGGGACGGGGTCTGATGTGGATACAGGATTCTGCGGAGAATCTGCAGCAGCTGATTCCTTCTGGTCTTTCGGCTGCTCTTCCTTTTTCTCCTCCTCTCGTCCCACCTTTTTCGGTTGGAAACTCTGCGCTTCGTCCGAAATATCTATGTCCTCTTCCATGTGGTTCTCCTGTTCTGCCATCTGTGCTGCCTTTGCCTTCTGCAAGTCCGTTACAATCAGAAAGACATAATAGCCGAGCAGGGCAACAAATAGAAGAGTTACTACTTGTCCGTATTCCATGGTGCGTGTTATATGGCATTGGGTAATAGAATCACTTCATCATCAGGAAAAGGCTGGAAGGTCAGTCCCAGTTTGGTCGCTTTGTTTTCCAGCTTTTCCTTCCGTTGGGTATGATCGGTGAAATACATCACGTTCTTATGTCCGCTGATGACGTAACCTTTGGATTTGAGTCTGGAGCGCAGCCTTACCTTGGCTCTGTGCGAGATGACCTTTATCCGTGTGACCGGATCCAGTCCAAAAATCACCCTCCGCCTTTCTCTGCGGATCATTTCCATCCTGACACGGGAACTTACCTGATAGCTTTCCGGCTTGCTCCGTTTCAGTCCCAGCTTTCCGGCAATCCGGCTTACGCTGTGCCGGGTGATGCCCAGTTCCCGGGCAATCTCGGTAAACGAGCGTTCCTCGAAATGGCTGCGGATGTGTTCAGCCCGGTTCAGCCACTTGCTCTTCACCACTTTCACCAGTCCCAGCTCCCGGGCTTTCTCCTTGACAGCCGTTTCACCCACCTGCAGCACGGAAGCAGTAAAGGCGTTGGTTTCCATGGGATAGAGTTCGGAAAGTGTGCGAAGCATTTCTTCAGTCCATAGATTTTTTTTCATACGCAGATTGATAGTAGTGAATAAAGAGTGATTTCTTCTCCCGGCGGTATTGTGCCAGTTCGGGAAGATAGTTCTTGAAGAAGGCGCGGACAATGGCATTGACCAGATCCGAACGGCAACGGTTGCGGATGTTGCAGTCATCCAGCGAATCCGCCAGGTCGCGGTCCAGTTTGCAGACCAGCCGTTCCGTTTTGTCGGGATTGCTTCCATCGTTCTCCAGGTAGGTCATAAAGTCCTTCCAGCAGTTGTCCTTCTCTTCCGGCTGCAGGGATTCCGTTGCCGGTTCAAGCAAGTCCGTTCGGCTTCCTTCTTCGTGGGGTTCGTTGACTGTACCCTCAGTGTGCAGTGTTTGTTCCTGCAGGATGAGTTCATCATCATTGATTCCTTTCATCAGGTCATCTATTTGAATATCCTTTTTCATTGTGCTATGAATGTTGATGGTTTATGTATCTTGGGATTGTTTTTCATCGGCATCCTGCTGGGCTTCCTCATTCTGATTCAGGTTGGCAGTCAACTGGATGCCCGACAGTGTGGGTTCCCGAATAGGCTGTAGGGTGTCGAAGATGCCGGAATAGATTTTGTCGAATACCGGGGAAACGATTCCTGCCTGTCTGTCCAATGCCGCTATGGTGCTGAAACGTTCCATATCTGCCCGCTTGGGAATCTTGGCGGTGACATAGCCGTAGTTGGAGAAGGCTTCCCTGGTATTCTCCCACAGCACCAGTTCGTGGCGTTTGCCCACTCTGCCGTCATTCAGGTTGGGAACCATGAAGAGCCGTGCCTTCATCTGTTCTCCCACCGCTTTTTTTAGTCGGTCAATGAAGAGCAGGAAGCTAGCGGTGGAAGGTACTGTCACCAAGTCATAGTGAAACGGCACCACGATGACATCCGTGTTGACGAACAGGGGAATCAGCCCGTCCACTTTCAGACTGCCGGGAGAATCCATGAGAACCACGTCGATGCTCGGATCATTATGCAGTTTCTCCATGAGGGTAGTCATGGCTTGCTTGTCGTTGGCTTCATAAGCCAGCACGTCATAGGGAGTGACGGTTTCTCCGTATTTCTTGATATCCGCCTTTCTGCATTTCAGGATGGAATGTTGGGAGTCACAGTCAATCACCACGACACGGGCTCCTTTCATCACCAGGTAATTGGCAAAGGTCACGCAGAGGGTCGTTTTGCCGACTCCTCCTTTCTGGTTGGCGAATGTCACGATAACGGGTGTCTGTACCATGTTGCTTTTCTACATATTTGATTCGGCAGCAAAAATAGGTTCCGGGTACGGCGGTAACAAAATGCACAACACTTTTATGCTTTCAGTAGGCATAACCCGGGTGCTTGGGTGAAACTGTCGGGGGTATTGCGGTATTATCCGACTAAAAAAGTGACAACAGGAAGTCCTCTTCCTGCTGCCACTTCATCGGAAAGGTATCAGTATCTACCTTTTCAGCGAACGTCCGTCATCTATATCCTCGTAGTGGGTCTTTTGTCCCACTTCCCATTCGCGGTTGGCGCCGTGGCTGCCGACACCTTCTTTCCGGAGTTTGCCCAGTCCTTGATGGGACTTCCGCTGCAGACTCTTGATTGGATTGAGTGTCTTCTTGGACTTCTTGAACGGAACCCCATTTCGTTGTGGCTTCTTGGATTTCTTCTTCACCCGTTCCACATCGAAGCCTTCTTCATTCAGGTTGATTAGGATATGTTCCTTGAAGTTGATGGCATAGTAGGTATCATCGACCTGACGGATAATGAAGCCTTCCTGATATATGGCGCTGCGGGGGGACTTTACTTCGGGATTCTGGAATATATCACGCAGTTTGCCTGCGGCATCGGCATACGTGGGAGGACGTTCCGTAGAAATGTCCACCAGGTCCGGACGGTCCACTTTGAAAAACTTGCAGAGCAGATCCCGTTCTGCCACTGTAGCGGGACGGAACATTTCGATGTAATGGATGCGGTTGTTCCGGTTGATGGCTTCTGCCATGAACGGTTTCAAGGGTCGGGACTTACCCTCAAAGTAAATCACGCCTTTCTTTATATATGCCCGTTGCTTGCGCAACTTCTGGAAAATCTCTCCCTGTGTTATTTTGGGATTCAGGGTCAGTAGCTGGTCAATGTAGTTTTCGATGCGTTCAAACCGTTCTTCCGGTGTGGCGAAATCCAGCAGCTCATCCATTGCTAACACCTTGGCTCCATGGATGACCGTCTTGTTGGCATGGTCCACAATCAGATAGCCGTAAGGGGCATCTTTCTTGCCGAAGAACACCAGGTCTATTCCGAATTTGCTCTTCAGTTCTTTCTGCAAATCCTCCCGGTCTGCACTCACGTCCCTGTATTTTTTGAGGATGCTACGCAGTTGCTGGCAGCGTGCCCGTTCCCGGTAACTGTTCTTGTAGAGCGATTCAATTTCCGCCAGCGGTATTCGTTCCTGTACCTTTCCTCCCCGTTTGACAAACACCGTGCCGTCCTTCTGGTAGGCTTCATACCCCATGGAGGTCAGCACCGCTTTGAATTGGGCGAAGGACGAAAAAGTATATTGTTTGGCTGCGTCGATGTCCGCTGCCGTTTTCTTTTTCCGGTCCATGCCCAGCAACTTGTCTATCACTTCCTGAGAACGCCTGCGCTCATGGGCATGGGGTATCTTGCGCCCGTCGGGTGCGATTCTGGAAGTTACCACGTGCAGGTGGGTGTTGTCGGTATCGTGGTGCGCATAGATGAGCCAGGGTTGTCCGGGTTCGGCATATCCCATCTCCTGGAGATATTGGTGCGTAAAGTCCAGCAGCTGGGCTTCTGTCATTTCATGTCCCTTGCAACTGATGGCTACATGGAACTGCGCCTTTTGGATGCGGTTGTTGGCAGAACTGTATTTCTTCAGGAAGTCAATCTTGTCGTCCGTGGTGGGTGGGCGCACGATACCGAGTGCACCGAAATTCTTCATCTCGATGAGCCGGGCAAGTCCTTTCGAAACCTTATGTTCATTGTAACCGACGGCATGGAAGTTGGTGCTTCCGGGTAAAATGGTTGCGATCATATCCGTATGGTGTTTTCAAGTGAATGGAATGCTGGAGGAACAAGGATGCAGCAATTTTCGGGATTTTGAAATCCTGCTGTTCCGTTGCCTGGATTACTCTTCATCAGAGGTTTCGGGTTGGGCAGACCTGATACTCTTCAGCATTAAGGTTTCCAGTTCTCGCTTTATCAAGGTCAGTGTGTGCTGGGTTTCCTGGATGGTGGGCAGCAGCACCTCCCGTAAATAGCCGGGTGCAAGCAACCCTGCAACGGACAGTTCATTGGCTCTCTTCATCGCCTGATTCAGGTTACTTCCCGCCCAGGACAGCTCGTTCTGATACTTTTGGTAAAACGTACCCAGGTCATTAATGAGTTCAATCTGCTGTCGGATGTTCATGTTCGAATATTCTTCGAGAGCCCTGCGGACGTAGTGGCTTACCGTTTTGTATTCTTTTGCCTTTTTCTTGAACTGTTCCACTTCTTCCAAGGTCATCCGGACCTTGATGTATTTGGTCTTTTGTTTCTTCATACGATGCTAACAGGGTTATCGGGTTTACCAAACCTTTTTTCGCAAGGCGAAACAGCGATGAAATCGCTCCGATGCGGTAGCATTCGGCAAGTCACTTTTGTGAAGACGAAACGGAGTTTTGTGGCCACAAAAGTACAACTTGCTTGGAAAATCCTGCAACGCAGTTCGATGTCTCCCGAGGTTCATTCTGACACCAAAATTACCGTGCAAACCAGTTTCCCGACAAAATGTACAACAGAAATTTTCCAGCGAAACTTCATTTTGACCGAGATGTCGGAAACCGGATATTCATGGAAACTTGGTGGCGCATTTTCTGCGACTGAAGAACCGAGGAACTGCGGTTCCCTGTCTATGGCATCCGAAATACCCAGCTCACAGAACATGCCATGCGGAACTGTTCATGTAAACTTGTGTATGGGTCATTCTACACCGCACGCTGGCAAATGCGGGAAACACGGATAGCAAGCAGGTCGGTTCATCCGTCTTGAAAACCTTGAACTCAAGGGATAAGATGATAGCAGACTTGCAGCATACCTCACAGGCATAATTCGGATTATTTGTGTATCTTCGCCAAGAAGCAACGAACTGATTTATGGAACAAATGAAGATTCAAGAAATACAGGGAAGCAGAGATTCTGGCTTGTTGGATGCCTTGACCGGAGTGTGGAATGAATCCGTGCGGACCAGCCACCATTTTCTCAGTGAGCCGGATATTGAACAACTCAAGCCATATGTAGGCATGGCACTTAGGGAAGTGGGGCATCTGGTTGTAGTGTACTGCGGTCTGCAGGCTAAAGGGATTATGGGCATTCAGGGTGACAAGGTTGAGATACTGTTCTTGTCACCGGAGTGCACCGGTCAGGGATGGGGCAGTATTTGGGTTGACCGGGCGATAGGTTCCTATGGTGCAACGAAGGTGGATGTCAATGAGCAGAATGACCAGGCAACCCGTTTCTATCTGCACAAAGGTTTTCGGACAATGAGTCGGGATGCTCTCGATGAGCAGGGCAATCCGTTTCCGATTCTCCATTTAACACGATAACTAAGTTCTGTCAATCAGGGAAACAAACACGTAAGGACATCCCGTAAATTCTTGTGTTTTACAGGAAAAAAACTTCAGAATAAATTTCTATATATCGTTGATTATTAGTATATTTAAGGTGATAAACAGCCCTGTTTCGAGGCTTGGTATTCACTAAAATGGAGTCTTATGTTTGAGTTGTTGTTACTGATATATCTGTTGCCGGTCATCTTTGTGGCAGCACTGCTTTTAAAGCTGGCTTTGTGGTTGGTAAAGAAAATCTTTCAGCTTGCCGGATGGCTGATAAAGCATCTGTGTGTGCTTGTTTGGAAGTGCTTGTTGCTCATATTGGGTGTGATTGTCGGAGCACGGTGCATCAACCGTCCTCCGGATTCAAGATAGCTGATGGCAAAAAAGTCGTACCCGACGAAGAGGTGGGGTACGACTTTATGCTGTCTATGTTCTGAGGTGTGTTTTCCCTCACGTAAGCAATTTTTGTGACAACCCTGCAGATGAAGATTTTTTGCAGTGAAAAGAAAAACAGCTTTTCGTGAAAGCGGACTACATTTTATATATCGTTTTCATCAGTCAGTCTTTTCTTTTCATCTTTTCACGCCATGCCTGTTTCCTTTGAATAAACTCATTGTATTCATTGGCGGTGCGGTTCATCGTGTTGATGAGATACTGAGCCATTTCGTGCATTTGTGTAGCATACAGCAAAGGGATGCGCTGTTCGTCTTCGGCATAATGTTCCCGGCTGTGTGCGATGCCTTCAGCCATTTGCTCGAATGCCCGTAGTGGATTCAGCCCACCGGGCACCAGCGTATTTCCCAAATGTTTCATCTCCTGGCTGCGCTTGGCTGCATCGAATGACTTGAGACTTTCCAAATCGGTTTCCGGGTCATTCTTAAAGCAGTAGTAAAGCCAGATTTCGAAGCAGGGATTGCTGACAATCCATTGTGCTGCTTCCTGATTATCAGATTCGTTGCTTATCTTGACAAGCTGGTCGTAGAACTCATCCACATCACTCAGCAGGAATACCTTATCCATCTCGTCCAGCTGATAATGCTGGTTGGCAAGTGCAACTTCTCCCGACTGCCGGATGGCAGCCCAAATTGCTTCCATCTGGTAAGGTTGCAGCCCTTGTCCCTCCTTGGAAACAAAAGCCACTCTCAGCGAACGGAGTTCCTTTTGACGGATCAGTTCACGCAGGAAATCCTTTTCCTTACGTTCACCGCCTGAGATGACACAGACAATGCTATAGGAAAGCGTACCATCTGTCTTTTCATACCCTTTCAAAGCACGGACAGGCATTGCCCCGACTTCACTTGGCTGAGCCGGCACTTCTGCCACCGCTGGCGACTGAGGTTGAAGATCCAGTTCCCTTGTCCTTCTTCCGTAATTGAGTTTCCGATCAGTTGGCATAGTCCTTCAGCAAATTAACAAACCGTATGGCTCCGTAGCGTCCTTCGTTATACCCTCGGAAGGGAGAAATGGTGTGGTGCTCCTTGAAATCATTGTGAGAGTAGAGCACCGAAGCCCCTTCGCGCTTATCTACAAACCAGATTTCATCCGAGCGGAGAATGTCGCGCTCATCAAGCAACTGGTTATCATGAGTGGTAAAGATGAGCTGGCCGTTGGTGTCGGCTGTCTTTGCAAAGTATTCCACAATGCCTTTTACCATAGTGGGACTCAGGCAGCAGTTGATTTCATCCACCACTACCGTCTTGCCCTGCTTGCAGGCATAGTAGAGTGCCGGAAGCAGCGTCAAGGCACGCAGCGTTCCGTCCGACTGCATGCTGGTGTCCAGACTGCCCACAAATCCACCCTTGCCGATGTTGTCGAATATCAGCTGATAGACCTTGCGCACGCCATTCTCTACATTGATGGACAGCACCGGAGTGGTGTTGGCATTCAGCGAAAGCGATTTCACCTTATCCAAATCACCCGGCAGGTTTTGGGCGATGGCAATGTGCTGTTTTGCCCAACTGTCAAAATCCGTTTCCTGCAAGGTCATGTCGTTGACACCCACTTCCAGGCTGCTGACCAACTGACGAACAAACTCCATCATGGGCTGATTGTCGCGCAGCAAATCAATTAAGGTCGGTAGGAAAGTGTGTACACCGATGATTTCCAACTGTCCGTTGAACCATTGGGCAGCCAATGCACAACGGGTGTCCGCAATAATCGGGAACTCCCGGTTCAGTGCCATCAACGATGCGAGCGGATTCTTTTCCAGCATTTTCCGGGTTGCTTCCGCAATGGCTTCATCCGCTGCTTGTGCAAATTCCACCTCCTCCTGCTTACGCTCGTAAATCAAGTCCAACTTTCCTTCCTTCGGGAACGACTCATACAACCCTTCCTTGGCTACAAAGGTTTCGGTCAGTTCCACTTCGTAAAAGAAGAAATGCTGCTGTATCTCAAATTCCACAGCCAATGAAATAGGCTCTTTGCCTGCATCTTTCTTCAGCAGATAAAAGAACTTGCCAAGTTCCAAGTTTTTGGCAAAGTCCTTGTCCAACGCAAAGGCACGCAAAAACTCCATGGCTTTGACCACGTTGGACTTTCCGGCACCGTTGGAGCCGTAGATAGCCGCCTGCTTCAGCAGGGGAACCTCACAAAGGTCTGTATAGACATGCCCAGCCAGCTGGGTACGTTTCATATTGGGAAACATATCGAACTGAGCTTCGTCGTCAAACGAAAGAAAGTTCTTCAAAATCAGGCGGAGTATCATAGTGTTTCTATTTAATGAGGATTCTGATATGTTGTTTATTTGTATAAAGGACAAAGCCTTCTCACTTGCAAAGATAATCATATTTTTCGTAGGGTGAAATTTTCACGTGAAATAATCACTTTAGGATATCCATTTTTGTTTTGGAAACGCAAGAATGCTGTAAAAGAGCTTTTTGCAGTGAAAAGAAAAATAAAGCCGTTGGCTGAAACAACGCCGTCTGTAAAAACAGTTTAGTTTACGTGGGTTAGCTTTATATATGCGCTAACCTAAAGTAAAGTATTTATGTCTATCGAAAAATGCAGTTGTATTGCCACAAGAAAAACGGGAAGAGCCACATTTCGACTTCTTCCCGCTATGCACCGGATGATAGGTACTGAGCCTTGGAGAATCATTTTTTCTTTTCACTGCAAAATTACAGAATGTGTTCGTCAATCTCAATAACATGCTTTCCGGTTGTGGTGCGTAGGTTCTTCCGCACTGTAGCGAATGTCGTATTGCTGAACCATTCATTAAAGGTGGCAATGACAAATCTGGCGGCATGGTCGCCACTGATATTGTACTGGAAAGCGATGTTCCAGGCAAAATTTTTGAGTGCAATCTGCGTAACGTTCATCCGCCTTTTGATGTGCACCTCTGTTTGATTCAATACCTGCTGATTGGTCACAAAGTAGCGTACACACTCACAGATCTGGAAGATTTCTGTTTCATCGAAGTCCAGACGTTTAAATGTATCACGGGTGTATTTAAGGATAGCTGCCAGCTTCAGGTCATTCTCTTTTTCCTTTTGGAGCAAGTAGGATTGTTGTTCCAATTGAAATTCGTGATGGAACAGTTCCATGCGTTTCTTTTGTACTTCAGCTTTACCCAATGGATGATCGAATCGCTCTATTTCTGTAGAAAGATTGGCTACACTTCCTTTAGAAGTTGCATGCCGATGAATCCAAGAAGTTCCTTTGCGATAGAAAAACTTCAATAGGATATAGACCGCAAGTAGGGTGATCGGTATGATGTATGTCATCATGCCTGGCACTTCTCTCAGCAGTAAAGTTAGCATGGAGGTTGTAAGTATGATGAGAGCTTCAATAATCGCTGGTAGGATGCTGTATTTATTCTGCTTCATATTTATCGTTGTTTATCATTCTGCGCAAAAATACGAAGCAAATCCATAACTATCTAAAGACAAATAGTAGTGCCATGAGCGCCATTCAATCGGGAATGAGAGTGTCATGAAAACAAAATATGAACAAGTGAAATCAATGCCAAGTCAGTGCAAACAAGTGAAAGATAAAAGATGAATAGTTAATTATTTATAAATTTTCAGAAGGGAGTAGTCCTATAGGTATCTTTATGGGCAAATAAATACCTCAAGTTCTCTATTGCATGGTATCAGAAATACCCTTCATAAAATTACCATATTTGTACCATGGTATAGTAAAGTGTCTGATTATCAATATTGTTTAGTTTTGAGGAGGTCAAGTAAGCTATTTAAAATTGTAAAGTAAGGAATTACTGAACTGATAAATTATAAATGAGGTATGATTGATTGTAATTATGCCTCATTTTTTTATTATGTAATATGAGTAAGGAATTTATTAGAAAATCAAAAGAAAGTAAACCTGTTGTTGCGATATGTTATGATTTTGATAAGACATTATCACCAGATGACATGCAAGCGCAAGGCTATATTCAATCTGTTGGGGATGAAGTCGAATCTTTTTGGAAAGAGTCAAATGGGTTGGCTGAAGAGAACGACATGGATCAAAATTTGGCTTACATGTTTACCATGATCCGGAAAGCGCATGGAAAAGTTTTATTTACTAAAAAGGCATTAATGGATTATGGGGCTAAAGTACAATTATTCCCTGGTGTTGAGACGTGGTTTAAGCGTATTAGAGAATATGGCGTAGATAAAGGAGTTATTGTAGAGCATTATATCATTTCATCAGGTCTTAAGGAAATGATAGAAGGTACAAAAGTCGCTAATGAATTTGAAAAGATTTATGCCAGTTCCTTCTATTATGATAAAGATGGTGTTGCTCAATGGCCAGCACAAGTTATTAATTATACGAGTAAGACTCAATTCCTTTTTAGAATAGAAAAAGGGACTTTAGATGTGAACGATTCAGGCGTCAATGACTATTTTAAGCCAGAGGACATTCGTATTCCTTTCAGAAATATGGTTTATATAGGTGATAGTGATACGGATATTCCTTGTATGAAACTCATTAATTCTTATTCAGGTCATTCTATTGGAGTTTATAATCCGGAAACAAAAGATAAACGAAAAGTCTATAAAATGATGGAGGATAAGCGCATAAAATATTATACTCCAGCAGACTATACAGAAGGATCGGAATTGGATATATTAGTCAAAACCATTATTGATACAACCGCATCAAATGAAAAATTGATGTCTATTCATTACCAAGATAAGCAAGAACAGATAAGCCGTAATGGGCAGCCAGACAATCAGGAAGATAAAGAAAAAGAGAAACTTATTATGGATTTGGAGAATAGCAACAGTTTTAAACAAACTCATTCTATAATATCCAAACTAAAAAAAATAAAGAGCTGGACTTTAGAAGAAAAGAAACAATTAAAAATCATAGCAGAGAAAAATAAACAGATTTCTTCTATAATGAAGGATGGTGATGTTGCCTCTTTCTACTCCTCACTTGAATAAATTTCATAATTCTCCGGATTCTATATAGCTGATGGCAAAAAAGTCGTACCCGACGAAGAGGTGGGGTACGACTTTTTGCTGTCTATACTCAGATATGTGTTTTCCCTCACGTTAGCAATTTCTTTGGCAACCCTGCAGGTGAAGAACTTTTACAGTAAAATAACAGCTTTTCATGAAAGCGGATTATTGGGTGTAAAACACCGAGTTTTACATAGCTATTGGTTCAGAAAGAAGATGAATAAGTTTTAAAAAACAGGTGCATTTGCAAAAAATCACGTTGTAAATCAAAATAAGCCCATGACTATTGAATATCTTATCTTGTTTTTTGTATTTTTGAAACTATATTAAATACCATGTTCATTAATCTAAAAAAATAAGTGCAAACATGATTCAGAAAGCAACCCATAAACAAATTCATTCCGAAAGAAATACATATTTTTCATCTCTAATTTCTCAAAAAGCACATTGGACTGTAGAGGAAATATTGAACCTTTCTAAGGATTTACTTACTCCTTTTAAAAGTCTAAAAGAAGATTCCTTAGAGCCATCAATTGAAGTTTCTATGTTACATGATATAGAATTTTTGCTTTCGTATAAATTAAAATGCTACAAATCTGTGGCCAATGCTTTATATGAAAATAAAGGTATGGCCTGTAATGATTTGACCATTAATGTTTTCAATGCTGATTGCGGAATTGATTCTATTGCATTTGTTGATGCACTAATAAACAAAGGTTATAAAATCGAGGATATTAAAACCATTCGTTTGTTTTCTTCCTCTGAAGTAAAACTTAAACGGGCAATTTTGCTTCATAAAAAATTATACTCATCCATCCCTATAGAAGCATATAATTTGGATATAAAAGAAATAATCGATGAATGCAAGTGTAGCTCATTATTCACAATCAATATTTTTCCTCATACCTTTAATTTGGGCAAGGCTATTCATAAAGAAATATCCCGCATAATTATTGGTTCGCACTATATTTACTCCCATTCAATATTTTTTGAAAACATTTCTTCCAATAAAATGCCGCAAGTTTCTACCCTTGATTGTAACTTTTATTGGCAAGACTTAAATATATGTCGTTTTTACAAGAATGATTCGCTCAATTTCTCATTTGATTCTATGAAGCCTATTGAAGGCGAAAGATTTTATGCAAAATATGCTATTTTTTCAAACTTGTCGTTTGAGACATTAGACATTAAACACGAATATCAAATCGTGTTAGATGGTTTATGTCCTGGTGTACCTATGAAGACACTGTTTAATCAAAATAGGAATTCTTTGTTTTTTGATCGACCGTTCCAAAATAAAGGACATTGCAATGAAGTTGACAATACTAATGTTGTTATGCAAGGGTTAGATTATAATCGAATTTGGGACAACACTAAAATTGATTACACACTAAGAAAAGTTATTGAGGATTTTCCTCAATATTCCATCAGTGAAGGATTGGATAATAATGAGGAATGGGCACATGAGGTTGTCGCTTACTACCTTAATGCTGCTGAAAATGGAAATGCACAGTGTTATAACAATATAGGGGTTCTTAAATCTCTTTGCAAGTGTTTGAGTGACGACTCTAATGATATTAATTCAGAACGGAATAAAGAGATTGTTTGCTTTTTTCAGTTAGCATCAAAAGGTGGTGATGTAAATGCAATGATAAACCTTGCTTCACTATACATGTTTTTTGGAGATTATGTGAATGCTATTAACTATTATAAGATGGCTTCTGATAATGGAGAAGCAGCAGGGTCATATTCTATGGGCATTGTTTATCACTTTGGTTTGTATGGCAACTCAAAAAACGAAGATTTGGCTATAAGATATTACAAAAAAGGTATCGAACAATACTCGAAAGAAAATGATACTTCAAGTTGCGCACTTATCAGTAATTGCTGTCTCAATCTTATAATTTTGATGTATAAAAACGATTATACTTTATGTGATATAACGAAAGAATACAATAAAATTAAAAAAGCATCATCTGACCTTACTTATGCTTATACTGTAATAAGCAACAACCTTTCCAATAAAGCAAAAGATTTCTTCAAAATACTGAAATTGAAATCACCGGACAAGGACGAACCTGCTTTTATTACTTACAATCGCGTTTGTGCCCTCTATAATGGGATAAAGAACGGCAATGATAGTTTAAAATCAGATAAAACATTAGCTTTAAAGCAACTTAAAGAATTAGCGAATACAAAATGCCCTACTTGGCCTGATTGGGAAAAATATGTTTGGCCTAAATTGGCTTTATGGACAAATGAAGCTAAGGAAAGTTCTGTTACATATTCAACATATTGGATAAAAGCGATCAATGCAAACCCTAATAATTCTTGTGCCTACCGTACGAATATGGCATTATTTAGTCAATTAGATGAGGGAGAAGTAAAAGCTATATGGCATGAATATGCTTACGGAAATGGGTGCGAAACGTGTCATGAATGTTCTTCATATGATAAAATTTCAAGGTGCTGTCCAAAAGCCCAATTTAACTGGGCACGTAAATATGAGAAAGATCCAGCAGTAGCAATATTTCTTATGGAGGCTGCAGTGCGTCAAGGTTATAATGCGGCACTTCAATATTTAGCTATAGATAAAGTTACAGATGAACTTGTACCAACCGAGGAGGTTAATTCCCTTGACAATCTATTCTTTAATTGGGGTACAATACCGCCTGTTTATAATCAAATTATAAATGAATTTACTTCTGATAGTCGTTATAAACTTTTGTGTCGTGCGGCTGACAATGGAAGTATGAAGGCAGCAGCTTTATTAGTAGCAGTTTCAGAATTGCGAGAAGACTATTTTGATAACATCTATTGGTCAGCCCTTATTGCAAAAATCCCAAAGCAAATTTCAATTCTACAAAAGATTACTAATAGAAACTTTGAAAAAGATTTTTTCAGAGCCAATAATTTTGCAGAACAAGATCTTATTGTTTTAGCAAATAAACGAGCAGAGCAGTTCTTAGGTGAGAAAGAAGATGCTTTGGCTTTCTTGAAAATATTAGCCGAATTTTATGTCCGTGGTGAATTGTATTCTAAGGCTCTTGAACTTTATAAGATTGCGGCAAACAAAGGTTTTGATGTAAGCAAACGAATTGATGAACTTGAAGAAGAAATTGGAAGAATAAATAGTGAATATTCTTATGACCATGATTATGACTATTATGATGAGCCTGATTACGCACGAGACACCTGGGATGCAATGACAGATGGAATGTATGGTGATATGCCTGATGGCTTCGATGGTGATTATGATTTCTTGGGAAGGTGATGTTTTTCCTGACTTCATCACTTTTCTGCGCCATCACATAGCACGTATTGAAAATCAATGA
>ERZ809198.111-NODE-111-length-57534-cov-19.034900_pt1 | contig 57534 bp, 50 predicted proteins | sample MGYA00520793_ERZ809198 | MGnify/ENA primary metagenome ERZ809198 (study PRJEB31570, sample SAMEA3213005) | Homo sapiens | biome: human-gut; feature: human gut; material: fecal | place: Sweden | collected 2011 ... | reverse complement strand
CCGACCTCCAAAGTTAGATTTTTTAGGTCTAACTTTTGGGGGTCGGGTCAAAATGTGGGTGTGTTTCTTTTTTCGGACTATTTTTGAAAAACAACCTGATTTTTATATGGTATAAAAATAATACAAAATAAATTAAATCAGCGTTTTTAAGCTTTTCAAAATTTCGGACTGATTTTTAAAAATAATTAACGGAGATTTTGGTTTAATTATTATAGTAAGAAAAACAAATCAAGAGTAAAAGGTTCGGACAGCTTTTGAAAAATCAAAATTAAAGACCGCTGTACAATATACTCAAAGCTTAAGGAAAAGCAGGTGGTGCATATGGGCTGATTAGCCTTATCCGAAAAATAGTAAGAATACAAAACACACTTGAATTCAAGCAATGAAAAGAAAGGAGCCGTATATATGGCAATTTTAGGCGGATTAATTATTCTATTCCTTATTTGCTGCGGTTTATTCCCTGCAATAGAATTTACTATTGGCATAATAATTATCATCTTCGGTTTACTACCGGCTTTAGGCGGAATATACTTACTCATTGATGGTGATATAGGAAGCGGATTATTATTACTGGTTATCGGAGCGATAATTATCCTGATCGGCGTTATGTTTCTTTAATCTATATTCCTACTAAATACAAATAACAAAGGAGTTGCAAAATTATGAAATTCCCAAGCATTAAAAGCGTTATAAATTTTTTGGCAGAAAATGATACATACTTTGACTCAAGTGCTATTATGAACAAGGGCTTTGAAGAGCTTATGAAAAACTGTGCCCGACAGCTGAAAGAAAACGGAACAAAAATCTTCATACCGACTGAAGCAGGTAACCAGCTTTTAAAGCTAACTGAGTCAGACAATCCCCAAACCGCTGCAACCGCAAGATTGCGCATAGAAGAGCTCAGTGTTTTTGCGAGTCAGCCAATAATTAAATATGTCGGTAATCCAAAGCAACAGTTTCTTGAGCCGCAACAGATTATAAAACTTGTTTTAAAATACAGAAACAACAGAAATCTCGCTGTTATAACTTGCAAACCTGATCTTGTGCATGATATTCTTATGCAAAACACATTGCAGTCATATAAAGGAAATCACATCCACGTATTTAATATTTCTAAAAGCGGTCATTTATACGATTATGAAGAAAATACTTCGCAGTACACACAGAAAAAAGAAACAGTAACTTCTGTTTCAAAGGTTGACAGTCAGACTGAAAGAATACTCAATATGTTCGGTTTAGCGTAAGGAGGATAAAAATATGTTAGATTTCTTTAGAAGCAACAAAAACATCAGCAACACACCGTCAGTGCTCTCCCCCATGGGAGAGCCGCTGAATACAAATTACAGCGGTGACTATACAGAAAATAAAAAATCTCCATTTTCAATTTATCCCGGAGATTCACACAAGTTAATTTTACCACTCAAAAGGACATCACAAGCTGAGGTTGATTATCTTCTGGACATTGGTTTTATTGGAGATATTGAAAATGCAATTTTAACGATAGCAAATAATTTAATTTACTTCACCAGTCATCAGGTACATCAACTTTTGGAAATAGCAGGCATTAGAGTTGATTTCAAAAAAATTCAGTATATTCTTAAGAAACTTAAGGACAAGAGTTTTCTCAGGCAGATTGAGTTTTTCAGTGAGAACAACAGTGAAAAGAAAAGCTCCTTTAAGGCGTATACATTAGGTCAACACGGTGCAGGTATTTTCTTTGCAAGGGGTTCTAAAGCAAGACTACAAGGATATATAAAAGAAATGCCTACTGCCAATATTAAAAAAGCTCTTGCTGCAAATCAGCTTTTAATTGCCGTAATGCAGTCAACAAACGCTTCTTTTGAATCTTTGCTTTGCGTGTTTGACAAAAATGACAGTAAAGATAATATCATTCGTCCTCAGGCAATACTCCAGAGCAACAATGAAACTTATTTTATCGAGTGTACACGCCGCACTGACGGATGGGTTGAGGATTTTAAAGAACGTTTGGTTCGATATAAAAAAGTAATTGACCATTATGATACTCTGAATGTAAAACTCAGCAAAGTACCCAGTATGATTTTCATTGCTGAAGACTTTAAGCATATGCTGGAAATACAAAAGTTAACAGCTCAATACAATGACATTATAAAACTTTTTACCTACGACCTTGCAATCTACGAAAATGTTCATACAGCATTTTATAAGAATAGTTAATTTTTAAATTAGTGCTATCACAAATTTTGATTATTTGTGATAGCACCGCTGCATTTTTTACTTGAAATCAACAATAGACATTGAACAACCACCATATTAGTGATAAAATTATATTATCAGTTCATAGTTAGGAGAATGTATTTATGCTTTGTAACAGCACTATAATAAAACTTATTGAAATCTACAGAGATAATACAAAGGTAATCAAGTCCATTGAAAGATGTATAATGTCATTTGAAGAATATCATAGCAGCATATATAAAATGGAAACTTGGATGAAAATATATGGGAACAATTCATCAAAAGAGGAGCATAAAGATACCATCGCTAACCTTGATAAGTCAAGAACTTTGCAACATAATGCATTGCTGGGAAATGTCAATCTTCTAAATCGTCTTGCTGAAAAAAATAAACTGCCGTTAGTGTATGATGGAATTATATCTCACGAAAGACCATACCGTCATGAAGTTGCAAATTCAGTTTTGGAATATATTGATTTCACAATTAATAATCGCAGATAATCAAATACAAATATAGAATGTTTTTAACGCTTGTTTTATAATCCGGTTTAATTTTCCATATTAATCCTTATGAGCAGTCAGCGTCCTTCTGCCCCTGCCAAAGAGAAACGGTCTAAGTAAAGACCGTTTTTGTTTTTTTTATATCAAAAGAATAAAATTAATCGCAGAAGGACTTGAAGGCGACCGTTAAAAAAACAGTCTGGCGGACTGTTTTTAGGGAGAGCGTTGCTGAATATTGTGGCTGTGAATAAGCCGCAACAGGCGAGGCAGCAGGCTTGAAAAATACAGACACTTCTGCCCCTGCCAAAGGAAACGGTCTGAGTAAAGACCGTTTTTTATTTAAAAGAATTTTCAAAAATCCCTTGCAATCTCATATTAATGGTGTTATAATTAAATACAATAAGTATTGTAAAGTAAGGAGTGGGAAGTAAGCCCACTCCTTTCTGTTTGCAACTGCGGTGTTATTGAGTGGTGTATGTTTATTGCATTGTATCGGCTTATACACTTGTAATCGGTCGGTTATAACTTGCAACATTAAACTAACCTGTGCTTGATTGCTTTACGGTTGCTTACGGTGAAAATAATTTGCAACTGCGTTATGCTTTGTTGCAAACGCTCATAAGGAGGTATTTATGGCAAAGAAAAAAGGCGGTCTTACCGTGACTAAGGTTTGGGAGCTTTGCGAGCCTATTGTTAAGGATTTCGGACTTTCGCTTTGGGATGTGCGCTATGTTAAAGAGGGCGCCGACTGGTTTTTAAGAGTTTATATCGACAAGCCTGACGGCATTGATATTACCGATTGCGAGAATGTATCCCGTGCTATTGACAAGCCGCTTGACGAGCTTGACCCTATTGAGAGTGCATATTGCCTTGAGGTATGCTCTCCGGGGCTTGAGCGTGAGCTTGTGCGTGACGAGCATTTTATGCAGTTTATCGGCGCTGACATCAAAGTCAAAATGCTCCGTCCTATCGAGGGCATAGGCAGAGAATTCGGCGGTGTGCTTGACGCTTACGATAACGGCGAGGTAACAATCTCCGACCACGACGGAGAGAACCATATAACTATCAATAAAAAAGATGCGTCTTGGATTAAACTTGACGACTTTGATATGTAACTTCAGTTTATTAAAACAATTTTAAGATAAGAGAAAAGGATGATCAGAAAAATGAATACTAAGGAACTTTTTGCTGCTCTTGAAATGCTTGAAAAAGAAAAAGGCATTCCAATGGACTATATGATTGAAAACATCGAAAAAGGTATTGAAGTTGCCTGCAAAAATTACTACGGCGGTAATGACGAAGTGGTTTTCAAAATTCTTCCGGACAGAAATGTCTTTGATGTAAGACTTATGAAAACTGTTGTTGAAGAAGTTTTTGACCCTGATTACGAGATTTCGCTTGAGGACGCACAGAAGGTCCTTAAGAGAAAAGCAATCAATATTGACGATAAGGTTGCTATTCCGCTCGACCCTAAGGACTTAGGCAGAATTGCAATCGGCGCTGCGAGAAATACTATTCGTCAGGGTATCCGTACAGGCGAAAAGGGTCAGACGCTTTCAGAATTCAAGAGCAAGCTCGGCGAACTCGTTACAGCTACTGTTGAAAGAATTGACCCTAAGAGCGGTGCGGCAGTTATCAGAATAGGCAAGAGCGAGGCTATGCTCCCTAAGAGCGAGCAAATCGGTCACGATAACCTCAAGGAGGGCGACCACATCAAGGTTTATATCGCTGATGTAAAGACAAGCGAAAAAGGTCCTCGTGCTATAATTTCAAGATCACATCAAGACCTTGTTAAAAGACTTTTTGAACAGGAAGTACCTGAAATTTTCGACGGTGTTGTTGAAATCAAATCGGTTTCCCGTGAGGCAGGTTCAAGAACCAAAATGGCTGTTGTCAGCAAAAATCCCGACATTGACGCCGTAGGTGCTTGTATCGGTACAAAGGGCGCTCGTGTCAACAGCATTGTTGACGAGCTTGGCGGTGAGAAGATTGATATTATCGAATACAGCGATGACCCGCAGAAGTACATTTCAGCCGCACTTTCTCCTGCAAAGGTATTGAGCGTTGAAATTACAGACCTTGAGAACAAGAACTGCAGAGTAACTGTTCCGGACGGTCAGCTTTCTCTTGCTATCGGCAACAAGGGTCAGAATGCCCGCCTTGCCGCAAGACTTACAGGCTGGAAGATTGACATTCGTCCCGAAAGCGGTTTCTTCGGAGAAGATGAAGAGGACGAAAAACTCGAAGTTGCCGAGGATACAACAGCAGAAGATACACTTGAGCTTGACGATACAGCAGAAGAGAATACAGAGGCACTCGACCTTGACGGCGAGAAAACTGCCGAGGCTGATGTTGAGGCTGACGAGAATACAAACGAAGAATAATTTTATATAAAATATAAATATATAAATGCAGGGAGGGATTTTATGACACAGAAAAAACAGCCGCTTAGAAAATGCACAGGTTGTGGCGAAATGAAAGAAAAGCGTGAGCTTATCAGAGTAGTAAAAGCTCCCGATACCAAGGACGAGAACGGCAATTTAACCGCAAAGGGCGAGATAAGTCTTGACCTTACGGGTAAAAAGTCGGGAAGAGGAGCGTATATTTGCCACGACATAAAATGTTTTGAAAAAGCGAGAAAGGCAAGACGGTTTGAAAGAGCGTTTTCCTGCAAAATCCCCGACGAAGTTTATGAACAGCTTGAAAACAGCTTGAAAGCGGACAGCTAAGGGAGGCAGTCGGATATGAATGACAGAATATTGTCGTTGCTCGGATTGTGCCGCCGTGCAGGAAAGCTTGTAATCGGAGCTGACCCCTGCATTGACTCAATGGCAAAGAGCAAGGCAAAACTGATTTTGTATGCAAATGATTTTTCACAAAACAGCTTAAAGCCTGTTTTATTGCAGGCGCATAAGCAAAATGTTCGTGTACTTGAAGTAAACAGAACCAAAGATGAAATAAGTTTTTCACTCGGCAAACTTTGCGGAGTCTTATCGGTGGAGGACAAAGGTTTTGCAGATAAGCTTGCTATGCTTATTGAAGGTGAACAGAGAGGAGAATAATATGATAAAATACAAAGTAAGAGATGTTGCCAAGGATTTAGGCGTTAGTGTAAAAGAAATTTCAGATATTCTTGAGAAAAATTGCGGTGTTACAAAAAAGGCTATGGCTACTCTCGAGGAGAGCGAACTTAATATTGTTTTTGACGCCGTAACACAGAAAAACAATGTAGTAAATTTTGATAAGTTTTTTGCGTCAAGAAATAAAACCGCAGAACCTGCAAAGGCAGAGGGTAAAGCCGAGAAAAAGGCTAATAATAAAGACAGCAAAGACAACAAGCCGAACGGCAGAAAGAATGACCGCAAGTCTGACAATAAGGACAACAAGGCAGAGGGCAAAAAGCAGAATAAAGTTCAGGATAAGCCTGCAAAGCAGACAAAGGCTGAACCAAAGGCAGAGTCAAAGCCTGTTGAAATTACAAGCGAGGAAGAAACTTCAACCCGTAAGCGCAGAGTAATTGATACCCGTGCCGTAAATGTTGATGTTGAGCGTTACAACCAGAAGTACGATGACCTTGCAAACGCATCTTCAAAGATGAGAAGTACGGACAACACTGTTAAAAAGCAGAAGTTTACCAACCGTTCTCAAAAGCAGAAGGGCAGAAGACAGGGCAAGAGAGAAACAGAGCAGGAGCGTTTGAAGCGTATTGCGCTTGAGCGTAAGCAAAAGCAGATGACAATTCAAATTCCTGATGAAATCGTTGTTCAGGAGCTCGCTTTAAGACTTAAGGCTACAGTTGCCGAGGTTGTTAAAAAGGCATTCCTTATGGGCACAATGGTAACCGCTACCGATACAATCGACTTTGATACAGCGTCACTCATTGCAATGGAGTTCCACGCAAAGGTTGAAAAAGAAGTTGTGGTTACAATCGAAGAAAGAATTATTGACGACAGTGAAGATGACGATACAAATCTCGTAGAGAGAGCGCCGGTTGTAGTTGTAATGGGTCATGTTGACCATGGTAAAACTTCAATTCTTGACGCTATCCGTCATGCAAATGTTACAGCAGGCGAGGCAGGCGGTATTACTCAGCACATTGGTGCTTACAGAGTAGAAATTAACGGCAAGCCTATCACTTTCCTTGATACACCCGGTCATGAGGCTTTCACTACTATGAGAGCAAGAGGTGCGCAGGTAACAGATATTGCAATCCTTGTTGTTGCTGCCGATGACGGTATTATGCCGCAGACAGTAGAGGCTATCAACCACGCAAAGGCTGCGGGTGTATCTGTAATTGTTGCTATCAATAAAATGGATAAGGTCGGCGCAAATCCGGAGAATGTTAAGCAGCAGCTTACAGAGTATGAGCTTGTTCCGGAGGAATGGGGCGGCGACACACCTTGTATTCCTGTATCTGCAAAAACCAAAGAGGGCCTTGACGACCTCCTCGAAATGGTAACACTTATTGCAGAAATGAAAGAGCTTAAGGCTAACCCTGACAGAGCCGCAAAAGGTACTGTTATTGAGGCTCGTCTTGATAAGGGCAGAGGTCCTATTGCCACTGTACTTGTACAGAACGGTACACTTCATCAGGGTGACATCGTAATTGCAGGTACTTGCGTAGGCAGAGTAAGAGTAATGGTAAACGATAAGGGCGAGAGAGTAAAAGAGGCAGGCCCTTCGGTTCCTGTTGAAATTACAGGTCTTGCAGAAGTTCCGCAGGGCGGCGATATATTTAACGCTGTTTCTGATGAAAAACTTGCAAGAGAGCTTGTTGAGCAGAGAAAGGCAGCTCAGAAAGAGGAGCAGTTCAAGGCTCAGACTAAGGTTACACTCGACAACCTCTTTGACCAGATGAAGTTAGGCGAGGTTAAGGAATTACAGATTATCGTTAAAGCCGATGTTCAGGGTTCTGTTGAGGCTGTAAAGCAGTCGCTCGAAAAACTCTCTAATGACGAGGTAAGAGTAAATGTAATTCACGGCGGTGTAGGTGCTATCAATGAATCCGATGTAATGCTTGCCGAGGCTTCAAATGCAATTATAGTAGGCTTTAATGTTCGTCCTGACAGCGTTGCTGCCGCAAATGCGGAAAGTGCAGGCGTTGATATGCGTCTTTACAGAATTATTTACGATTGCATTGAGGAGATAGAGGCTGCTATGAAGGGTATGCTCGCTCCTAAGACAAGAGAGGTAGTTCTCGGCACTGCAGAGTGCAGAAATGTAATTAAGATTAAGTCCGTAGGTACAATTTCCGGTTCTTATGTAAAGAGCGGTAAAATTGTAAGAAACGCAGGCGTAAGAGTTATTCGTGACGGTATCGTAATTGCCGAGGATACAATCGCATCATTACAGCGTTTTAAAGATGCGGTTAAGGAAGTAAACGAGGGCTACGAGTGCGGTATCGGTCTTGAGCGTTTTAACGATATTAAAGAGGGCGACCTTTTCGAGGCTTACACAATCGAGGAGTATCGTGATTAATAAGTAATCAGTGGTTAGTGGGCAGAGTGATGAAAATTGCTTTGCCGCTAATCGTATTATTACGACATAGCTGATTAAGAATATTAAATTATGGTTTAGCGGAGTGCTTTATCAAGCAATCAGCTAAACAATAATTTATTTTATTATTTTACTTTGAGTTACAGTGCTCCGAATTACGAATCACAACTATGGAGGATATTATGGCAGGACATAGATTAGAACGCACTACCGAGGATATAAAGCGTGAACTTACGGCTATTTTTCGTGAGCTTAAAGACCCTCGTGTGCAGCAGGCTTTTTTATCAATCATTCGTGTTGATGTTACTAATGACCTTTCTTATTGTACGGTTTATGTAAGCGCTATGGAGGGACTTGACCGTGCCAACGAGGCAGTTAAGGGACTTAAGTCCGCAGCAGGCTTTATTCGCCGTGAGCTTTTTCACCGTCTTACACTCAGATATGTTCCACAGCTTATTTTTAAGGCTACCGACAGCATTGAGTACAGTGCAAACATCAGCAGAATTTTAAATGACTTGGACATTCCCGAGGACGAGGTGGACGAAGATGAATCTTTATGATATTTCCGTTTTCCTCAGAGAACACAATAATTATGAAATATTAACTCATAACTACCCCGACGGCGATACTCTCGGCAGCGGATATGCGCTTTGCATTGCTCTTCAGCAGCTTGGCAAAAATGCAAGAGTAATTACCGCAAAGTTACCGCCAAAATTCGAGTATCTTACAGAGGGTGTGGAGGAGCAGGATTTTACCGCCGACTACATCATAAGTACAGATGTTGCGGCAGACAGTCTTTTAGCCCCCAATATGGAAAAATATCTCGGTAAAATTGACATTTGTATTGACCACCACGGTTCAAACTCCGTTACCGCAAAAGAAAAGTTTGTCGATAAGTATGCGGCGGCAAACTGTGAGATTATCTACAAACTTCTTATGCGTATGGGCGTAAACTTTACAAAGCAAATCGTAGACTGCCTTTATACGGGTATTTCTACCGATACGGGTTGTTTCCGTTATACAAACACCACTGCCGATACATTCAGAATTGCCGCAAGCCTTGTCGAGCTCGGCTGTAATTCGGCGTACATCAACAAGGTTATGTTTGAAACAAAGTCAAAAGAAAAAATTATGCTTGAGCGGGAAGTTTATGATACCATTACCTATTGCGCAAATGAAAAGTGCGCCATTGTGTGGGTTACTCTCGATATGCTCAAAAGCCTTAACATCGGCGAGGATGAAATAGAGGGACTTGCCTCTATTCCTCGTCAAATTGAGGGTGTATTGATAGGCATTACTATGAAAGAAAAAGAGGGCGGATTTTTCAAAATTTCCGTTCGTACAAACGGCAACATTGACGCTGCAAAATTCTGTTCACGCTTTGGCGGCGGCGGACATAAGGCTGCTGCGGGCTGCTCTGTAAACGGCAGCCTTGAAGATGTGCGCAGTCAGCTGATAAAGGCAGCGGAAGAAACTCTATGAACGGTGTAATAATTATAAATAAACCGCAGAAATTTACTTCGTTTGATGTGGTGGCTGTGATACGAAAGCTGACAGGTCAGCGTAAAATCGGTCATACAGGCACACTTGACCCAAACGCAACGGGTGTGTTGCCCATACTCCTCGGCAACGCCACAAAAGCGCAGGATATAGTGCCGAATCACGATAAATCATATACCGCAAAATTCCGCCTCGGAATGACAACCGATACCCTCGATATATGGGGTGCCGTAACATCACAAAGCGATAAAACCGCAACCGAGGCAGATGTTTTATCGGCACTTGAAAATTTCAGAGGTGAAATCGAGCAGCTGCCGCCGATGTACTCGGCAATCAAGGTAAACGGTCAAAGACTTTACGACCTTGCAAGACAGGGAAAAGAAGTTGAACGAAAACCGAGAAAAGTTACGGTTTACAGACTTGAACTTAAAGATTTTGACGAAGAAAGCCAAAGCGGAACATTGAATATAAGCTGTTCAAAGGGAACATATATCCGAACAATAATTGACGATTTAGGTAAAATTCTCAAAACGGGTGCAGTAATGACTGCTTTGTGCAGGACGGCTGCGTGCGGTTATAACCTTGCTGACAGCATTACACTTGAAACTGCAAGAGAATTAGCCGAAAAGGGAGAGATTTCAGAGCATATTATGCGCACGGAAACTCTTTTTGCAGGTTACCGCAAAATATATGTGTCTGACGCACAGGCAAAACGCTTTTCAAACGGCGGTGAACTTGATATGTTAAGAACCGCACTTGCAAAAGCAAAAGCGCAAGATAAGGAAATAATCAGAGTAAGCGACAGACAGGGAAAATTTTTAGGTCTTGGCATTGCCGATAACGAAAGCGGTCAGTTGAAAATTCTTAAATTGTTTTTGAACTGATTTTTTTAACATTCTGTTATAATAATGTTGAAAAATTTAGGTCAAGTCTTTTTAAAGGCTAACGCCGTTGTGTTCAAGCCGCCAAACAGCTCGCTGTTTGGCTATCGTTAGATTGCGTAAGCGGAAAGTATTGTGGGCTTTTCCCACACCCACGACCTTTGAAAAGGTCGACCAAACTTTTATAATTGCTTTAAAAAGTATTTTGCTAAACCATAATTGCCAAACTTTTGACAAATAACCGATTATTAATACATTAAAAATTAATCCGAACGGAGAATAACTATGGAAGATATTAAACTTTGTCCATTTTGCGAAAGTCCTATGCTCATCGTAGATGACGGAAAAAACAACGGCAAACCGTACTACGAATGTTCAACCTGCGGACTTCGTTTTCAAATAAAAGGCTTTGACGAAAAACCTGTGGAGATTAAGGAATGAAAATTACAGTAGTCAACGGTCAGAGCCATAAAGGCTCTACATATCACATCGGCAAAATGCTTGCTGATAAACTTGGCGGCAAAGTTACAGAGTTCTTTTTGCCAAAGGATTTCAGTGATATGTGCATTGGCTGTACAAGCTGTTTTATAAAAAATGAACATCTTTGCCCTCATCACGCAAGGCTCGAAAAGCTGACAAATGCAATTGATGATGCAGATGTGCTTATTTTTACAAGCCCCGTTTATGTTTACCACACCACAGGCGCTATGAAAAGTTTTCTTGACCATTACGGCTACCGTTGGATGGTACACCGTCCTGAAAAGAAGATGTTTTCAAAGCAGGCAGTTTGTATTTCTACCGCAGCCGGAGCGGGTACAAAGTCAACCAATAAAGATATTGCCGACAGCTTTTTCTTTTGGGGAATACCAAAAATTTATAAATACGGTGTGAATGTCCGTGCCACATCATACAACGGAATCAGCGAAAACACTTTGAAAGCAATCGACAAAAAGACCACCGCCCTTGCAAAGAAAATCAAAGCAAAAGACGGCAAGGTGAAGGTCGGAATCAAGACCAAAGCCTTTTTTGAACTTATGCGTATAATTCAAATGAAAAGCGGTTGGAACGAGGCTGATACGGACTATTGGCATAACAAAGGCTGGGACGGTAAAAAGCGCCCGTGGAAGTAAGGAGTTTACTATGAAAAAATGCTTGATTACAGTTGATTATCAGGTGGATTTTGTAAACGGTTCACTTGGATTTGACGGTGCGGAAAAACTTGAAAATGCAATTGCCGAAAAAATCGAAAAATACAGGGCAGAGGGTGCAGACGTTATATTCACTCTCGATACCCATCACTGCGATTACTTAACTACTTTTGAGGGCAGAATATTGCCGATCGAACATTGCATTGAGTACACAAAAGGTCACGAACTTTACGGAAAAATCAAGTCTATGGTTCAGCCAAACGACAAAGTGTTCAAGAAATGCACCTATGGCAGTGAGGCTCTGTTTGATTATCTAAGAAAGTGTGATTACAAAGAAATCGAGCTCTGCGGACTTGTATCGAATATTTGTGTTATTTCAAACGCCGTGCTTGCCCGAACCGCTTTGCCGAACGCACGACTGACTGTTGACAGCAATGCCACTGCCTCAAATGATGACGGTTTAAATACAGCCGCATTAAATGTTATGCGTGGACTCGGAATTACCGTAATTTAACTTGACAATAATTATAACTTGTTGTAAAATACTGAATATAATGTCATTTCGACATTTCAGGGTAATAGGTAGTTTGTCAGAAGTCCTTGTGGGCGTATTATAGGACTTCTGACACCGCCTATTTTGGTTTTATGATTTGTGCAATACAAATTTAGTATTATACGGAACATTTCAAATTTTTATCAAGAAATTTGAAAAAAATTAAAAAAACATTTGAAATTGTAAAACATATGTGATATAATACCAATGTTGCTTAACGCTGATTAAAAATTTAATATGCTGATATAGCTCAGGAGGTAGAGTGCGTCCTTGGTAAGGACGAGGTCACGGGTTCAAATCCCGTTATCAGCTCCAAGGAAAAGATATTATCCAAATTTGTGGGTAATATCTTTTTTGATTAAAGATGAAATTGCAAAACGGGATTTGAAAGCCCGTAAAGAAAACAGTCCGGTGGACTGTTTTTAGGGCGTAGAGTTGATGAAAATATGACTGAGAACAAGCCGCAACAAACGAGGTAGCAAGCCTGAAAAGAACTGCCACCGTTATCAGCTCCAAGGAAAAGATATTATCCGAATTTGTGGGTAATATCTTTTTTGATTAAAGATGAAATTGTAAAACGGGATTTGAAAGCCCGTAAAGAAAACAGTCCGGTGGACTGTTTTTAGGGCGTAGAGTTGATGAAAATATGACTGAGAACAAGCCGCAACAAACGAGGTAGCAAGCCTGAAAAGAACTGCCACCGTTATCAGCTCCAAGGAAAAGATATTATCCGAATTTGTGGGTAATATCTTTTTTGATTAAAGATGAAATTGTAAAACGGGATTTGAAAGCCCGTAAAGAAAACAGTCCGGTGGACTGTTTTTAGGGCGTAGAGTTGAAGAAAATATGACTGTGAACAAGCCGTAGCAGGCGAGGCAAAGAGTTTGAATAATTACAATCGCCCGTTATCAGCTCCAAGGAAAGACATTATTCGTTTATGGATAAGGTCTTTTTGTTTACGCGGTTTTATATATTCACTGTTTTTACAAACAGACATTAATTTGGTATTATAAAGTTAAAAAAATTTAAAATTATGCACGAAAATGTGTGTTTGCAGTTGTATTAACAGTAAAGGGAGGTTACAAATGAGTGATTCATTCGGTACCGAAAAACAAAATCGAACAAGTAATTGTAAAATATGCGGATATGATATTTCGCATTGCATATCAAAATTTAAAATCAAAAGCTGACGCCGAGGATATTTTTCAAGAGGTTTGCGTTACATTACTTACAAAGAACCCGCCTCTTGACGATGAAAAACATTTAAAATATTGGCTTATACGGGTTACCATAAACAAATGCAATAATTTTCATAAGTCGTTTTGGCATAATAAGATTGAGTCAATCGACAAATATACAGAACTTGAACAGCCGCAAACAAAGGCTGTAATGGAAGAAATTTGGCAGCTTCCAAAGCAGTACAGAAATGTTATTTATCTGTATTATTATGAGGATTATTCAATTGCAGAAATAGCCCGTATAATGGACAAAAGTCAAAATACAATCAGTTCGCAGTTGCAGAGGGCAAGAAAAAGACTCGGCAAAATTCTATCCGAAGGAGGACTTTAGTATGCGTAAAAATTTATATACGAAAACAATCAATGATATTAAAATCTGTGAGAATGCAGTTAATTCTGCGATAGAAAATATTTATAGCAAGCAAAGCAATGACAACATTATTGAGATTAAGAAAAGTAAAAATAAAAAAGTAAATAAAGTTATTGCAGCTTCTCTTGTTGCGGCAATGCTTGTTTCGGGAGGTGAGTTCAATGTATTACTTTAGTGACAAAGGTATAAAAATTTTGGAGGATAATTTTATGAAAATTAAAAAATATTAGTATCAGCAATAAGCGCAGCATTAATATCAACATCAGATAAATAATTAAATTGTGAGAGGTATTCCAATGAAGAAAACAACTGCAATGATGGCATTATTTTTAACAATTTGTGCTGCTGTATTTTTTTATGGCTGTACGAATAAATCTTCATACTCAAATTCCGATGATGCATATATAAATTATGCAACAGATATGCAGCTAATGTACCATATCGGCGGAAATGCACCTATGACAAAATCAGATAAAGGTTATTATTATATCGGTGATGACGGAATCGTGATTTTTATTGATAAAGAAACAAAAAAGGCTACTCCTCTTTGTTCAAAACCAAATTGTACTCACGATGACCCTGAAGCTTGCGATGCCTATTTAAACTTAACGGAGAAGCCCCAAATACAATATAATGACGGATATTTGTATGCTTTATGCGGAGAGTATGACAAGAGCTATATAAATTACAATACATATCTTATGCGTATGAAGCCTGATGGAAGCCAAAGGGAAAATCTCACGGGAAGCTTTAATTTTTATGATTTTGAATGGTTCATACACAGGGGATATTTTTATTGCTCTACTGATTCATCAGTAATCAGAATACCTCTTGATTCACCTAAATCAGAACCGCAGATTCTATACAAAACGGATTACTATATTGAGTCCGGCTTGAGAGCTGTTTCTCAAATATGTGCGTATAAGAATTATTTTTACTTTACTGCCGACGAGAGAAATGAAAAAGAGGAAGGACCCGGTTTAAGTATCAAATGTATCAATTTGGATACATTAGAGATTAATGACATTCCTAAAGCTAAAGGCTATCAGGTGTCTTATAATTTCTTTTTAGACAACACAATGATTGCGTCCTATTACGATAAAAATTCGGATGAAAATGTTTATCTTAAATGCGATTTGGATGGAAATGTAAAGGAAAGCTTTTTCACAATAGCTCATAAAGATAATTTGCGATATTCAACCGATGGAAAATACATATATGGTGATAATTGTGTGCAGGTCACCAGAAAAGATGCAGAAAAACAGATTATTACGGTTTACGATTTAAATATGAATGAGATAGATTCGTATGCTCCGCCTGAATTTGAAAATATAGTATGCAATAATATTAATCCACAGGATAATGAATATTTTATTTTTGAATCTGTAGATGATAACGGAGAACGAATTTTAGCTATGGCGGATAAAAGTCAACTCGGCTCAATCGGCGGCGAAACTATAAAATTCACAGAGCTTTGCAAGCTGAAATGGGCTGAAAAGAAGAACAGTAATTACTATGTAGAGGGACAGGCGGGAGTTGTATGAGAATTGCAGGTAGCGAATATTTAAAGCTGTTTTCAAACAAAATATTTCTTATTTGCATCATCGCCTTTTTCTGCGCCGATTCTCTGTTTTTCGTAATGCTTCAATCCTCTGATTATGAAAATTCGGCAATTTCAAGTGATGTCGGGGCATATGAACAGCTTATTCGGGAATGTAACGACGCAGAGGATAAAAATGCGTTCTTTGAAAGCAAGAACACGGAGATACAGATTGCACAAATTCTTTTGCACAACGGAAATGCAGATGAATACAAGGAAAAATATCCAAAGCTGTATGACAATGCGGCAGGCTTGGACTTGAACGATGATGAGCTGTTCAACCGCTCGGTTATGCTAAGCAACATACAGGCTCAGCTCTCTCACATAGACAGCTATGAAGAGTTTATTTCCAATATGAAGTCGAGAGCCGAGCAACAGAGCAGCTTTTCCATTTTTGCAGAGCCGGACAGTTTTTCGTTCAGAAATATTGAAAAAACTCCCGTGGATTTTGCCGAGGTTAAAGGTGTTAAGCCCATCCTCGGCAACAACAAGGCGGTTGAAGCCGCAACCTCATATGAGGTTTCAAGCTATATTTTGCTAATTATCGTATTGCTCGTCAATATTTTGATGTTCTCCGTTGAAAGAGAAAAGGAGCTTTATATTCTTGTGCGGTCAACGGCAAAGGGCAGACTGCAAACAATAGCCTGCAAGCTCTTGGTTGTTTTGAGCGTTACGGCGGTTGTTAGTCTGCTGTTCTATGCGAGCAACATTATGATGGCAGGCACAGTCTACGGCTTTGGAGATTTGAGCCGCCCCGTGCAGTCGAGCAAGCTGTTTTTAAACTGCGCATTAAATGTTACAATGCTTGAATACCTGATTTTGTGGGTACTCGGCAAAACGCTTTTGCTCTGCTCTCTGTCAATGCTCACGGCATTTTTATTCGTGGTTATCAAGTCCTCCGCAAAGACCTATTTAATCTTGGCGTCGGCACTGATTTTTGAATTTTCCTGCTTCATTTTCATTGACGGCAGCTCTGTGTTGGCTTCGCTAAAATTTATAAATATTTTCTACCTTATCAGCGGCAACAATATTTTCGGCTGTTATCAGAATGTCAATATTTTTTCACAGCCGATTAACATAATCACCGTTTTCATCGGCTTAGCTATAGCTCTCTCCGTTGTCGGAGTTTTGGGAGCGGCATTGGCGTTTTCAAGGCTGTCACAGCATAACGGCAAGCTCGTTTTGCTCGACAGGCTTATGTCACGGCTCGGACGGTTTAAGAAAATCAACGGAAGTGTGAGAATATACAGCGGCGAGGCTTACAAGCACTACAAAACCTCCTTCGCCCTTGTCGCAGTAATTATCCTCGTGGCTCTCGGCTTTGTCAGCTACAATGATGATTTGAGTATTATATTCATAAGTCCTCAGGAAAGCGCCTATGACACCTATATGCAAACACTTGAGGGTGAGCTTGACGAGGAAAAGTATGATTTTATCGAGAGTGAAAGGGCTTATTTTGACGAGCTTACAAGAGAAGCCGAGGAGCTTTCAGCCGACACCACGATTTCGGCTGAGGAAAAAACGAACAGGCTCAATACCATTGATGGTATTTTAAGCATAAGAGGAATGGCATTTGAGGACATTTGCGCTCAGCTTGAATATGTTAATGGAAAGGCTGAGCTGACGGGCGAAAAGCCTGCACTTGTCAATGAAGTGGTGAACAAGCGGCTGACTATGGACACCTTTAGGGAGTGGGAGTATTTTGCTCTGCTCTTAGCCGTGGTTATCTTCTGTACCTCTAACATTTTGGCAATTGAATACAAGACCTCTATGGTTAACTTGATTTCGGCAAATAAGCACGGCAAAGCGAGGCTGTTGATTATAAAGCTCTTGACCGTCCTGATTACCACGGTGATTTCCTATATCTTAATCTATCTGCCGTATATGCTCAACTTTATCAAGACCTTCGGCACGGCATCATTTGATTTACCGCTTGCATATTCAAGAAATTTTTCGGCTCTGACAAGCGGCATAACCGTGGGCGGATATATTCTTGCTCTCGGCTTTGTTCATCTGCTTGCGGCAGTCGGCACAACGACTTTGGTCTATCTGCTCTCCTACATATTTAAAAATCAGTTTGTGACAATGATAATTTCAAGCGGCTTGCTCCTTATACCCTGCGTGGTGTTCATTGATAACAACAAAATCCGTATGGTATCGGCATTTTCAAATAATGCTCAGACAGCCGTTATCGGCATAATCACCGCCGTTTGTCTGCTGATAATCGCAGTATCGGCTCTGATTATCTTTGTTCCCAAGCGCAAAAGTACGAAATTTATAATTTAAGTTTCAAAACAAAAGAGGTTGTAAATATGGAATTAGCTTTAAATCGTATCAGCAAAACCTATAAAAAGGGCTCGGTAAAGGCGCTTGATAATTTCAGCGTTATCTTAACTCCGGGAGTATACGGCTTGCTCGGACCGAACGGAGCAGGCAAGTCCACGCTGATGAACATTATCACCGACAACCTCAATGCCGACGGCGGAGAGGTGGTTTACGGCGGTGAAAATATCAAAAAGCTCGGCAAGGATTACCGAGCCGTACTCGGCTATATGCCCCAACAGCAGGGCTTGTATGATGATTTCACCCTCAACCGCTTTTTGTGGTATATGGCGGCTTTAAAGGGCTTAAAAAAGAAAGAAGCCAAGGAAAAGATCACTCAGCTTCTTGAAACGGTTAATCTGACAGATGCCGCACATAAAAAGTTAGGCTCGTTTTCGGGCGGTATGAAGCAGAGAGCCTTGATTGCTCAAGCGCTTCTGAACAATCCCGAAATTCTCATACTTGACGAGCCAACGGCAGGACTTGACCCGAAGGAGAGAATACGCATACGCAACTTCATCAGCGAGATTGCCGAGGATAAAATTGTCCTAATCTCCACCCATGTTGTGTCGGATATTGAGTTTATCGCAAAGGAGATTATTTTGCTTAAAAAAGGTCAGCTCATCTCCCACGATTCCCCGAATAAGCTGACAAAGGAGCTTGAAAATAAAGTCTTTGAGGTCGAAATTCAAAGGGAAGATTTAAAATATTTTCAAGACAATTACCGTGTTTCAAATCTCTGTCACAACGACAACAGCATAATAGTCCGCATCGTGACCGATAACCCGCCGACAGACTTCCAATACACAACCGCAAAACCAACCCTTGAGGACTTGTACCTCTACATTTTTGAACAGGGAATTTAAAAATATTTTAATTCGGAGCATTAAACATAAATAATATGTTACCGGTAGATGAGTCTTTACTTACTCCAATAGATATGAAAGTACGCCCTGATGATACACCGAGGGATATAGCTTATAAGGAGCTTTTAAAGGATCAGCTTGCTTTTTGTCAAAGTAATAGTGAGTTGATTTTAAAGAGAGCTAATAAGCTTTATGACATTGTAGTAAATTATCCTGATAAAAACATTAATCTCGTAAAAAGATGCTGCAGGTTTGATAAACTTGAAAAGGTGTTACAAAAATACTTAAACAATTAAATAATAAATTCATTGTTAAGCTGTTACAGAAATGTAGCAGCTTCAGCCTGTAGAAAAAGTCCAGTAAAAGCTGGGCTTTTTCGACAAGCTGAACAGTCCGCTGGACTGTTTTTATGGCGTAGAGTTGATGAAAATATGACTATGAACAAGCCGCAGCAGGCGAGGCAAAGAGTTTGAATAATTACAATCACCCGTTATCAGTTCCAAGGAAAGACATTATTCGTTTATGGATAAGGTCTTTTTGTTTACGCAGTTTTATATATTCACTGTTTTTACAAACAGACATTAATTTGGTATTATAAAATTAAAAAATTTTAAAATTATGCACGAAAATGTGTGTTTGCAGTTGTATTAACAGTGAAAGGAGGTTACAAATGAGTGATTCATTCGGTACCGAAAAACAAAATCGAACAAGTAATTGTAAAATATGCGGATATGATATTTCGCATTGCATATCAAAATTTAAAATCAAAAGCTGACGCCGAGGATATTTTTCAAGAGGTTTGCGTTACATTACTTACAAAGAACCCGCCTCTTGACGATGAAAAACATTTAAAATATTGGCTTATACGGGTTACCATAAACAAATGCAATAATTTTCATAAGTCGTTTTGGCATAATAAGATTGAGTCAATCGACAAATATACAGAACTTGAACAGCCGCAAACAAAGGCTGTAATGGAAGAAATTTGGCAGCTTCCAAAGCAGTACAGAAATGTTATTTATCTGTATTATTATGAGGATTATTCAATTGCAGAAATAGCCCGTATAATGGACAAAAGTCAAAATACAATCAGTTCGCAGTTGCAGAGGGCAAGAAAAAGACTCGGCAAAATTCTATCCGAAGGAGGACTTTAGTATGCGTAAAAATTTATATACGAAAACAATCAATGATATTAAAATCTGTGAGAATGCAGTTAATTCTGCGATAGAAAATATTTATAGCAAGCAAAGCAATGACAACATTATTGAGATTAAGAAAAGTAAAAATAAAAAAGTAAATAAAGTTATTGCAGCTTCTCTTGTTGCGGCAATGCTTGTTTCGGGAGGTGCGTTTGCCCTTTTTTCAAAGCCTGCTCAAAATCAAAACGGATTTGTTATTACGGCCGCAGCTGCTGAATTAACTAAAGATAAACCGGTACAGGTTGCCGCTATAGATAGGACTGATAGATATTTTTACGGCTATGAGAGCTATGAGGAAACTTTTAATTTGTTGCTTTCTTGCAAGGGTGATAACATAAGTACAATTACATATAATGCAAAAGGCAATTCATATTTTACTTTTAATACAGATGACAATGAAAAAGTATATTGCGGTAAAGTATTATCGGATTTTGAAAACAAAAATGCCGATGAAACTATGAAAATATATATGAATTCGGGTGCCGATTATTTTTACTCGGGTTTTACCGTTGATTATGATAAGCAGGATGAAAGCGTTAAAGTGGATTCTGACGGAGTTGCTCCTGTTAGTATGAATGTTTATCTTATGGCAAATGACAGTGAAAAAGCGGCTAAAATTTTAAGTAAATATAATGCGTATAGTCTTTATTGCGGTGAAGCCGTGAGCGACAGTGTGAAAGCTGAATACATCGAAAAATACGGTGAGAATTTCGATAAAGAATTTAATCCCGAATATGATGAATCGGATATCATTGATATGTATAACGAGCTTTATTCACAGCTTTTTGAAGGAGTATCGGTTGATGTAACCGTTAAGTACAATGACGGCACAGAGGAAACCCAGACAGTAGATTTTAATGTTGAACCGATTACCGAAGAAACGGCAGACGAACATCTCAAAGAAAACGGATATAACGGTGAGAGAAACAGCTTGTATAATTTACTCGGTTCATGTGCTGCTATCACGGCAACTCTAAGATGATTGCAAAATTATAATAAAAATTAATAATCAACAAACTCCATTGTTATAACACAAAACTCTCGGGTCAAATCTGTCCGAGAGTTTTTGTAGTTTATGCGTGTGAAAGAGTGGGGAAGAACATTTGCAATTATTTCATCTTTAATTTTGCAAGTGTATTGATTTATGGTTTTGAATCCGAGCTTTTTATAAAAATCAACGGCACCGAGGTCGCCAAAAAGATAAAATCCGTCACAGCTGTTTTTATATTCGTTTATAATTGCGTTTATAAGCGTGAATTCCCAAAGTAAATTCCACAGTAGGAAAGGAGTGGAATTTACTTTGGGAATTCACTAGGAAAAGACATTATTCGTTTTTGAAAATTATTACTTGACTTTAGTTCGTGATACATTTATCATTATAATTTATCATTATATATACACGAGTAATAGAATATAAGGAAGACTGATGGGATGATTGTAGTTGTTTTTTAGATACATAGTTGTTCTCATAGGATTATTTGTAAAGTTTTTATGATTTTTAAAAAACTTACACAATTTTCTTGACAAAGCCAACTTTTAATTGCATTATAAAAGCGCTCAAGGTACAGTACCCGAGCGCTTTTATCCGTATGAAAAAGTCTGTTATTATTGAATTTCTTCCAAAGCATTAAATATTATAGCATACACATACGATGAACCGATTGCCGCATTCTTTGCAAATGACGGATTTTGCAACATTTTTACCGCACCTTCAAGCTCTGATTTTGTAATTTTCCAATTCGCTTTCGGAATAAAAATACTGTTTTCATTTACAACATATGTAAATTTTGTATTCTCTTTTGTGGTAATTACATTGCCTGTGCATCTTACGATTTCTTCCCAGATGTCATTAAAAGTCATTTTTATTATTAGGCAACTTCTGCAAGTTTTTTAGTAACTCTTGTTGTCACATCAATATAATAATCGTAATCTGCTTTTGAAAGAGAATCCTCGTCAATATCGTCTATCTTCTTGCCCCAATCAGCATACTTCGACACAATCTCCGTGTAATCTTTCATAAGTCCTGCAGGATTGTCACTGCTTGAGTACTTCTTCATAAAGTCAACATAATCATTCATAAAGTCCTCGTAATCGTCCATTACTTCTTTAAAATCAGGATCAACGGTGTCGGAATCGTTATCCTCTTCTTTAGAACTTTCTTCATCTTTTTGACTTTCTTCTTCCTTTGAACTTTCCTCCTCAGAAGATTCATCATCCTTTGAGCTTTCTTCTGCCTGCGAACTTTCCTCTTCCTTAGAACTTTCAGAAAAAGCATAGTCAGGAATACTTACGTCGCTTGTGGCTTTTTTTGAGCCACATCCTGTAAAAACCAATGTAGAAGTGACCGCCGCAACCACTGCAATAAATGTACATAAAACTTTTTTAACGGTATTTTTCATAATAAATTCCTCCTTTTATTAAATTCGTTGACATTATTATATAAAAAGCCAAATAAAAAAGTGTATGCTGACAGCATACACTAAGAAAAAAATTTATGTTATAATATTGTTGTACTATGGAAAATAATTACCATAAATAAGATACCGTTGTAACGGCACGGAAAATCGACATACCGACAAACATACTCACAACGGCTAATGAGTAAAAAATAAGCTTCCTTAAAGTTTTAGGCATATCCCTTATTTTGGGAATACAACTCTGAAAGCCGAAAAGGTCAGAGAAAAATGAAATGGGAATAAAGAAAAGCAGTATTACCATAAGCGTGACGGGAAAAAAGTTCAGTATATTTATTACGCAATACTTGCTGTACATACCTATAATCCATAAAAACATCCAGCCGTACATTACGCACGCAAAAACACGCACACCTTTCTTTTCCGAACGGAGTCCGGGGAAATTTTCCATAAAATTGTCGGCAAAGTTAAAGCCGTAAACTCTCTTTCTTTTCAAAGCGGCGTCTAAATCTTCTATCCGTTCAAAACGCTTTTCAACATTGTATTCTGTACATTTTTTAATAATATCCGCAACATCACCGTCACGGTACATAACTTCTGACGGTATATGACCTGTTAGCATATAATTAAGCAAAACTCCCAGAGCATAAATATCTGTTTTGCAGTCGCTCTGCTTAAAGCCGAATTGTTCGGGTGCAGCATAACCCTCTGTACCGAGAACCTGCGTATCGTGTTTGGCGTTTTCTTTATGCAGTCTTGAAATTCCAAAATCAATTATCTTAACAACACCGTCAAAACCTATGATAATATTGGACGGAGTAATGTCACGATGGGTAATTGAATATTTGTGCAAAACACTGAGTCCGTTGCAAATCTGACGGGCAATATTTATGGCATAATCTTCCGCAAAAGTACCTTTTGACAAATACTGCTCAATGGTATGACCTTGTACATATTCTTCAAGAATAATGCAGGCATTGCGGTCAGTTATAACATCAAAAACTTTTGCGATATGGCAATTATTAATTTTACTGACAGCGTTATGTACCTCAAATTCGTAAGCGGGCATAATCTTTTTCACCATAAGCCGACCCGTGCTGCGATTGCGCACAAGCTGTGTCGTTCTGTTAAAATCTGTAACAACATCAAATTGCCAAAGTGAAAATTTATATTCAAACTCGTTCATTTTTGCACCTCCCCTCTTGTAAATATTAGCATAAATTTGTATAAAAAGGAAGATATAAATTGAAAAAATCAACTGATGAACTTCTCAATAGCTTAAAATCAAAAAGTAATCTTGACGATTATTTTAAAGAAAACTCGGATCAGCTGAATTTTGCGACATTACCTCAAATGCTTGAAAGTATTATACAAAGCAAAAAGATAAGCAAATCAGAGGCTATAAATAATTCTATGATAGAAAAGCACTACGGCTATCAGATATTCCAAGGAATAAAGACACCGTCAAGAGATAAGCTGATAATGCTCTGCATTGGAATAGGTGCGGATCTGACCCAGACAGAAAAATTGCTGAACCGTATAAAAGCGTCACCTCTGTATGCCAAAGACGGCAGAGATGCGGTAATAATGTTTGGACTGCTTCACAAACTAAGTGTAATTGATATTAATTTAATGCTGTATGACAGAGGCTTTGATGTACTTGAATGATAAACGAAAAATCCGACTTCATATGAAAGAAGCCGGATTTTTGCTTAATCACTTAAATTTAACAATAAAAAATGCCCACCCTATTGGATGGACACTTTGATGTTGGCATCTCCCTATCTTTCCAGGCCGTCACCAGCCAAGTATTTTCGGCACCACTGAGCTTAACTTCTGTGTTCGGTATGGGAACAGGTGGACCCTCAGCGTCATTAACACCAACTGTTTAATTGTGTTCTCTCTTGAGAACAGTATTGATTATATCACTGTGCGTTCACTTTGTCAACACTTTTTTACAATTTTTTTACAAACACAAAACATATCAACTAAAGGCAATTATTGACAATTAAATAATTCAGTTTAAGTTATTTTTACCGTCAGAAAGCTTTTATTATAAAAACAAATTTTGCCTAATCTATCTTAAATTTGAGAAGTGACAACTTATTTACAACAATATTACTCCGAAAAGATTGTTTATTGTCAAAGCTTGTGGTATAATTTATACATATGTTTACTTGAAACGGAGAATTGCGATGAAGAGAAATATTGCAATAAAAATCACCGCTTTTTTGCTTTCCGCAATGAGCGCTATAACTTTGATTTCAGGCTGTGGCAAAAAAAATGACATTGCCGATGATTTTAGGGAAAACAGCACTGCAACAGTATCAAGAGCGTCAAGGGACAGTTGCGTTATTCAAAATTTCGATATAATATATCAGGAGCCTGAACTTCCTACGGGCTGCGAAGTAACCGCCCTTACAATGGCTATGAACTACAGCGGCTGCAATGTTGACAAATACACTATGGCTACCGAATACCTCCCCTGCACTCCTTACGACATTGAGTACGGCGAGGACGGAAACCTTTACGGCTCAAGTCCCGAACAATACTTTATCGGCGACCCTACAAGCGTTTACGGCTATGTCTGCGGCACAACTCCTATTGTAACGGCGGCAAATAACTATTTTAAATACACGGGTAGCAAACTGAAAGCCATAGACATTACAGGTTCTACCCCGCAGGAACTGTACGAACTTGTCGATAAAGGCTACCCGATTGTGGTATGGGTTACTATAGGTATGGTTGAGCGCAGTGACATTGAATCCTGGACAGGAACAGACGGAAAACAATACGATTGGTGTATGGACGACCATGCAGCCGATTTGATTGGCTACAGTGCCGACACGGTAACCATAGCAGACCCTATTAACGGACTTGTTGAATATCCGAAAGAAAATTTTGAATCTGTCTTTACATCAAGAAATAATAAATGCGTTGTACTGAAAAACGGATGAGATTATTTTAATACTACGAAGCATTAAATACTGTGTTTATAATAAATATTTGTAAAGGAACGGTGGCGGCTGTTTCAGCCCCCTTGCGAAAGGGGGTGTATTCCAATGGCATAGATTACATACTTGTTTGTTCTCGCAAATGTTTTACACCGCCGAACTTGAAAATGTATATTACAGTGAAAAATCGGATTGCTTTATCGTTGCAGATATTGAAAACAACAATGTATATTTGCACAGTGTGCTTTACAAAAATTACATTCCGCTATTTTTAAAAACTTACACACTTTTCTTGACAAAGCCAAATAGTTTGGCAAGTTTCAAATTTGATTTTTAAAATAGTAATTTGCTAAACAATATTTACATTATTATTTTTCCCCGCAAATTTTTTCAAGACCTGCTTTGTCGAGTATTTTTATTCCTCTGTAATGTGTGGCAAGTATGCCTTGTGCGGATAATCTGCTCAATGCTTTTGTAACGGTGATTCGTGACACGCCTACCGTCAATGCAATTTCCTCGTGTGTGAGCGATACTTTGCCGTCAACCATATCGTCAAGCAAAAGTTTTGCTATTCGTGCGTCTGCCTGCATAAATGTCATTGAGTCAAGCTGGGTGGTAAGCAGTCTTATTCTTGTGGCGAGAATTTCAAGCAGTTCAAATGCAATCGGAGGATTTTTTTGAATAAGGTCGAGGAGAATTTTTTTATCAATAATGGTCAGCTCGCTTGCAGTTACGGCTTTTGCGGAGCTTACCCTCGGTTTGTGGTCAAAAAATGCACCTTCGCCAATCAATTCCCCTTTTGAGGCAGTGTTCAGAGTTTTTTCCATTCCGTCGCGAGAAATCATAAATACGGTTGCTTTGCCTTTCTTTATATAGTAAAAGCTGTCTGCAATGTCGCCTTGATGATAGATTATTTCGCCTTTTGCAAAAGATTTGGTGTACGGCAAACTGTCAAACAGAGTTTTCATATCGTAGTGTATGTTGTAAAGTTGTGTGGGAGGAGTGTTGAGATTCTTTTCCATAGTTTCACCTCGGTTGTCGATTGGTAAATGCGGTTTATAAAAGTTTGGTCAACCTTTTTAACGACTTGACCTAAATTTTAAAATTATTTGGCTAAAATTGAGCGATAAACCATATTTTAGCGACAAAGTTCTTATTTTGCTTTAATTGTAGCATACTTTACAATCTTTTTGCAAGCGGTATGTAATAATGATATTAGAAAAAATATAAGGAGTGATATTTATGGGTATGACTATGTCACAGAAAATTCTTGCGGCTCACGCAGGTCTTTCAGAGGTTAAGGCAGGTCAGCTTATTGAGGCTAAACTCGATATGGTACTCGGTAACGATGTAACATCACCTGTTGCAATCAATGTTTTTGAACAGAACGGTGCAACAGCAGTATTTGATAACACTAAAATTGCTATGATTATGGACCACTTTACTCCTAATAAGGATATTAAAGCGGCTACTCAGGTTAAGCAGGTAAGAACTTTTGCCGACAAATACGATATTAAAAATTACAGAGATGTAGGTCAGATGGGCATTGAGCACGCACTTTTGCCTGAGCAGGGACTCGTTGGTCCGGGCTGCTTGTGCATTGGCGCAGACTCTCACACCTGTACATACGGTGCACTCGGTGCATTTTCGACAGGTGTCGGCTCAACAGATATGGCCGCAGGTATGATTAGCGGTAAGGCATGGTTCAAAGTTCCTGCCGCTATTAAATTTAATCTTGTCGGCAAGCCACAGGGATTTGTAAGCGGCAAAGATGTTATCCTCCACATTATCGGTATGATAGGTGTTGACGGTGCGCTTTACAAATCAATGGAATTTACAGGCGAGGGCGTTCAGTACCTCAACATTGATGACAGACTTTGCATTGCAAATATGGCTATTGAGGCAGGCGCTAAAAACGGTATTTTCCCTGTTGACGATGTAACCCGTGAATACTGCAACGGCAGATATCAGGGTACACCTGTTGAATATACAGCAGACGAGGACGCTGTGTACGACGAGGAATACACAATTGACCTTAGTGAAATTCGTCCTACCGTTGCTTTCCCGCATCTTCCGGAAAACACAAGAACAGTTGACGAAATCGGCGAAACAGAGGTTAAGATTGACCAGTGCGTTATCGGTTCCTGCACAAACGGCAGAATTACCGACCTCAGAGCTGCCGCAGAGGTATTCAAGGGCAGAAAGATAGCAAAGAATGTAAGATGCATTATCTTCCCGGGTACACAGGCAATCTGGTTACAGGCTATGCACGAGGGACTTTTTGATATATTTATTGAGGCAGGCGCAGTAGTTTCTACTCCGACTTGCGGCCCTTGTCTTGGCGGACATATGGGTATTCTTGCCGCAGGCGAAAAAGCTATTTCAACAACAAACCGTAACTTTGTAGGCAGAATGGGTCATGTTGACAGTGAGGTTTACCTCGCAAGCCCGGCAGTAGCTGCCGCAAGTGCTGTTAAGGGTTACATTACAGACCCTGCAAAGCTTTGATTTTTTGAAAGGTAGGTACTGATTATGAACGCTAAGGGTACAGTCCACAAGTTTGGCGACAATGTAGATACAGATGTAATTATTCCTGCTCGTTACCTCAACACAGCATCTCACAAAGAGCTTGCCGCTCACTGTATGGAGGATATTGACGCAGAATTTGTAAATAAGGTTCACGAGGGCGACATTATGGTTGCCGAAAAGAACTTCGGCTGCGGTTCTTCAAGAGAACACGCACCGATTGCAATTAAGGCAAGCGGTATTTCCTGCGTAATTGCTTCGACTTTTGCAAGAATTTTCTACCGCAACTCAATCAATATCGGTCTTCCGATTCTTGAGTGTGACGAGGCAGCAAAGGAAATCAAAGAGGGCGATGTTGTTTCTGTAAACTTTGATACAGGTGTTATCACAGACGAAACAACAGGCAAGACTTATCAGGCAGAGCCTTTCCCGGAGTTTATTCAGAACATTATTAAAAAAGGCGGACTTATTAAGTCTATTATGTAATTTATGGGCAACGAAGGCAAAACTTTGCCGCTTTTTTGCAAAATTAAAGGTTCTGTCCTAAATGTTGGAGTAGTATTAATAAATTATTTAGCTAAAGCTATGCGCTAAACCATAATTTCCAAAACTTTTGACAAAGAACCTTTTTATCGAAAATTAAAAAAGCTATACATTAACAAGATTGGTGAATTATGGTAAACGAAATTTTTGAAAAACTTTCCGCATTGCCGCAGGTAGAGGCTATTGCTCTCGGCGGTTCCCGTGCAAACGGTGTTTTTGACGAAAAATCAGATTATGATGTTTATGTGTATGTTACAGATAACATCGACAACGGTGTAAGAGAAAATATCCTTGCGCCTTACTGTTCGCAAATGGAAATCGGCAATCATTATTGGGAGTTTGAAGATAATATTATACTCAAAGACGGTGTTCCTATGGACATTATATACCGTCCTATGGATAAATTCGATAAATTTATAAGCTATACTGTTTTTGAACATCACGCAAACCACGGTTATACAACTTGTTTTTGGCATAACATTATTACATCGCAGATCGTGTATGATCCAAGTGGTAAATATGCGGAGATTAAAAAGAAGTTTACCGTTCCGTATCCCGAAGAACTCCGTCAAAATATTATAGATTTAAATATGAAGATGCTTTCGGGTATTTTGCCGTCATTTGACAAGCAGATAAAAAAGGCGCTTGACAGAAACGATTTTGTAAGTGTAAATCACAGAACAGCCGCTTTTGTTGCAAGCTATTTTGATGTTATTTTTGCAGTGAACAGACTTACCCACCCGGGAGAAAAAAGACTTGTTCAAATTTGCAAGGAGCGCTGTGAAATTTTACCAAAGGATTTTGAAGAAAATCTTGACAAATTGCTTAAGGAAAAACCGACTGAAAAAATTATGGAAGTTATTGCCGATATGGTGAAAAACCTTAAAGAGATAATTTAGATTTAAATTTATTTTTATTTAGTTATAGTTGCCCGCAACATTTAAACAAACAGCTTTGTTTTCGCTTATGCCGATTCAAAGCTGTTTTTATTTATTTCAAACCGTTGCCAAATAACCTAATCTTGTAAATGTAATTTATAGATGCTATAATTATCATATAAATAAAACGGAGATGAAACGGAGATGAAGGTTTGAAAACAGCAGTAATCACAGGAGCGTCGGGCGGTATCGGCTCGGCAACGGCGCTTGCTTTTGCAAAGGACGGATACAATGTTGTTTTGCAGTATAACAATTCACAAGACAAGGCGCTTACGCTTGCAAAAAAGATAGAGAACGAAACTAACTCGACTGCATTACCTGTTAAAGCGGATGTTTCATCTTCGCAAGAAGTTACTTTCCTTTTTGACGAAGTTGAAAATCGGTTCGGCAATGTTGATGTGCTTGTGAATAACGCAGGAATAGCACAGCAAAAACTTTTTACGGATATAACGGATGAGGATTGGAGAAGAATGACAGGTACTAACCTTGACGGTGTTTTTTATTGTTCAAGAGAGGTACTGAAACGCTTTATGATAAAAAATCACAGCGGGGTTATACTAAATGTCAGTTCAATGTGGGGACAGGTAGGTGCGTCCTGCGAGGTGCATTACAGCGCCGCAAAGGCAGGCGTAATCGGACTTACAAAGGCGCTTGCAAAGGAAGTCGGACTTTCGGGTATTCGTGTCAATTGCATTGCACCCGGAGTTGTGATGACCGATATGATGAAATCGTTTGACGAGCAGACTGTGAATGAATTAAAAGATGAAACTCCGCTCAATATGCTCGGCGAACCTGATGATATAGCGCAGACCGCATTGTTTTTGTGTTCGGATAAGGCAAAATTTATTACAGGACAAGTCCTCGGTGTAAACGGCGGATTTGTGATATAAATTCAGATTAACAAAGAAAATATAAAAATCGGTTTTTTATACTCTGTTTTATGATTAAAGTTTGTTTATTACGGAATTTTTAATCAATCTTTTAACGCTATTATAATAAAATGTTGAAAACTTCGTTCAAAGGAGAATATCAATGAATCCCAAAATGGCAATACTCCGCAAAAGAGCTATGGCACTGCCTCTTTTGCCCGGGGTATATATTATGCATTCAGCTGACGGTGAAATTATTTACATCGGAAAGGCAAAGGCTTTGAGAAACCGTGTCAGCCAATACTTTGGTTCTCAAAACAACCACGCAGAAAAAGTGCGCCGTATGGTTGACAATGTTGACCACTTTGAATACATTATCACAGACAGCGAGTTTGAGGCGCTCATTCTTGAGTGCAGTTTGATTAAACAGCACACCCCAAAATATAATATTCTCCTTAAAGACGATAAGGGCTACAGTTACATCAAGGTCAGCGGCGACAAATGGCGCAAAATTTCTTATGTTCTCCAGAAAAATGACGATAATGCCGAATACATAGGACCGTACAAAAGCAGTTACTATGTAAAGAGCGCAGTTGAGGAGGCTAACAAAATTTTTATGCTCCCAACCTGCAATCGCAAGTTCCCGCAGGATTTTGGCAAGGGCAGACCGTGTCTTAACTATCATATCAAACTTTGTTCCGCTCCGTGCACAGGAAAGGTGAAATTTGCCGATTATAACGAAAGCGTAGAACAGGCGCTTGCGTTTTTAAAGGGAGGTTCGTCAAATTCGGTTAAAGACCTCACTAAGAAAATGGAGGAGGCGGCAGAAAATCTTGAATTTGAAAGAGCCGCAAGAATCCGAGATAAAATCAGCTCAATTAAAAAAATGGGGGACAAGCAAAAGGTTGTTGCAAACAAGGTTCTCGACGAAGATGTTATCGGCAGTTTTTCGGACGGAAAAAAGACCTGCTATCAGGTATTTCGCTTTGAGGGCGGCAGGCTTTTTGACAGAGAAAGTTTTGTTTTTGATTCGGGCGACAGTGACAGTGAAACCGAGGAATTTATCTTGCGCTACTATACTATTCGTGACGATATACCGAAAAATATTGCCATTGACAAAGATTTTGACGGTTTGACCGCAATGCAGGATTGGCTGAGCGAAAAGCGTGGCAGTAAGGTGTATGTTACAGTTCCGCAAAGGGGTGAGCAGGCACAGCTTATGGCAATGTGCCGTTCAAACGCCGCCGAAGAACTTGCACAGCGCAAGGGTGCGACAGTCAAGGAATACAGTGTACTTGAAGAACTTAAGGAATTGCTCGGACTTGAAAAAATACCGCAATACATTGAAAGCTACGATATTTCAAACCTTGCCGGTACGGAAAATGTTGCGGGTATGATTGTTTATAAAAACGGCAAGCCGTACAAGTGCGCCTATAAAAAATTTAAGATAAAGGGTTTTGAGGGACAGGACGACTACGCATCTATGGCGGAGGTTATCGGCAGACGATTTGACGAATACTATAAAGCTGAAAAGGCAGACGAGGGCTTCGGAAAACTGCCCGACCTGATTTTGCTTGACGGCGGTAAAGGTCAGGTTGCGGTAGTAAAAAAAGTTTTGCGGGAAATGAATATTGATGTGCCGCTTTTCGGCTTGGTTAAAGATGACAAACACCGTACAAGGGCGGTTACGGGTGACGGCGGAGAAATTTCTGTCAGCTCACGCAGGGCACTGTTTACTTTCCTTAGCAAAATGCAGGACGAAGTGCACCGCTTTGCAATCGGCTATCACCACAGCAGGCGAAGTAAAAATACTTTTAAAAGCTCGCTTACCGATATTGACGGCATAGGGGAGAAGAGAGCAAGGGCAATGCTTAAGTATTTCAGGACGATTGACAATATTTCAAAGGCAGACCTTGAAGAGCTTGAGGGATGTCCGCAAATGACAAAAAATGCGGCAATAGCAGTGTACAGATACTTTCATTCAAATGAAAAAACGACAGAAAATTGAATTAATAAAAATGTTGTAATTTTTGTAATAATATGTTATAATTATGTAATATTGAAGAAAATACATTCGTAATAAGTGCTTTTATGCTTTATACGAAAAAAAGGAAGATATTATGAGGGTAATAACAGGAACGGCAAAAGGCAGGCGACTTGAAACCCTTGAGGGAGAAGATGTAAGACCTACCACCGAAAGAATAAAAGAGGCCGTATTTTCAATTATACAGTTTGAAATTATGGGACATACATTTCTCGACCTTTTTGCAGGCTCGGGACAGATGGGTATTGAGGCAATAAGCAGAGGCGCAAGCTCGGCGTATTTTGTTGACGCATCAAAAAAATCGCTTGATGTAGTGCGAAAAAATGTTTCTGCGGTTAAATTTGACAAAGAGGCAAAGCTGTTTGCAATGGATTACCGCAGCTTTCTTTCTATGAACTCAACCGAGTTTGACATAGCGTTTTTAGACCCGCCGTACAAAAAAGGAATTTTGCAGGACGCACTTCCTATTGTGGCGGAGAATATGCGTGAAACAGGCATAATTATTGCAGAAAATCCCATTGACGAACAAATTTCTGCAAATTACGGCGATTTTGTACTTGACAGAGAATATCGCTATGGTAAAATAAAAATAAGCACATTCAGACATAAGGATTTTTTGTAATGGAAAAAACAGTTATTTGTCCGGGCAGTTTTGATCCGGTTACGCTGGGACATATCGACATTATCAAGCGTGCCGCAAATATGTTTGACAAGGTTATAGTCGGTGTGTTTACCAACGAAAAAAAGACTCCGAGCTTTTCTGCGGAGGAGAGAATACAGTTTTTAAAGGAATCAACCGCAGGTATCGAGAATGTTGAAATAGTAAGCTACAGCGGCTTGCTTGCTCAATATTGCAAAGAGCGCAAGGTTGACGCAATAGTAAAAGGATTAAGAGCTGTGTCTGACTTTGAATATGAATTTCAGCAGGCGCTCACCAATAAAAGGCTTAATCCGCAGCTTGAAACAATATTTCTGACAGCGGAGTCGGAGTCAATGTATTTAAGTTCAAGTATGGTGCGTACGGTAGCTTCTCTCGGCGGTGATATAAGCAATTTTGTTCCCGAGATGATTCATGACAGAATTGTTGAAAGACTTTATAAAAAAGAAAAGTAAACCTTAAATAAAGGAGATAATAAATTATGAAAATTGATGATTTAATTTTAGAGCTTCAGGATATACTCGGCTCGGCTAAGTCTGTACCTTTTTCAGGCGGCAAGGTAATGGTTGACAGCGATGAGATGTACAACATTATTGAGCAGATTCAGGACGCAATGCCGTCAGAAATCAGCCAGGCAAAGAATGTAGTTGCCGACAGAAAAGCAATTCTTACAGAGGCTAAGAAAGAGGCAGAAAACATTATTCGCAATGCCGAAGAGCGCAAAAAGACAATCCTCAATCAGAACGAGCTTGTTCGTGAGGCAAAGGTTAAGGCTAAGGAAATTGTTGACGATGCAAAGGCAAAATCAAAGGAAATCCGCACAGCTACAAATGTTTACTCTGACAGCATTTTAAAGGCAACAGAAGAAACACTTTCTTCACAGCTTGATATTGTAAAGAAAACAAGAGAAAAGTTTTCAGAACAGCAGAGAACGCAGAAGAAAGCATAATTCAAAATTGAATTACAGTTAAGTAAAGCCCTGTCATAATTTAAACTATGACAGGGCTGTTTTTGTTTTTAAAATTAATTGCAAAAGAAAAAATCCATCTGAATCAGATGGATTTCATTATGTTGGCATTTCCCTATCTTTCCAGGCCGTCACCAGCCAAGTATTTTCGGCACCACTGAGCTTAACTTCTGTGTTCGGTATGGGAACAGGTGGACCCTCAGCGTCATCAACACCAACTGTTTAATTGTGTTCTCACAAGAGAACAGTTAATATTATACAGCATTAAATTGTATTTGTCAATACCTTTTTTAAAATTTTTATAATTTATGTTTTAGCGAAGTGTCGGTCGACCAAACTTTTATAATTAATTGGCAAAGCAATTTGCTAAATCATAATTTACCCCAACTTTTGATAAAGAACTGCTAAACCCAAATTTACCTAAAATTTTGCAAAAGAAAAATCCACCTAAATCAGATGGATTTTGTTATGTTGGCATCTCCCTATCTTTCCGGGCCGTCACCAGCCAAGTATTTTCGGCACCACTGAGCTTAACTTCTGTGTTCGGTATGGGAACAGGTGGACCCTCAGCGTCATCAACACCAACTGTTTAATTGTGTCCTCACAAGAGAACATTTGGTATTATACAGCATTAAATTGTATTTGTCAACACTTTTTTTGATTTTTTTTAAATTATTGCAAATAAAGCAAAAAATAGCAATATGCAATACATTTTTTGTTTGTTTTTCACTTTTGAAAATTAAAACAAAGTCATATTTTTTGAGGAAATATTGACTTAAAACGAAAAAAGTCGTACAATTAAGAGGAATGGAATGATGATTATGAATAAAGCAAAAGAAATTTTATTTTCGCTTTCGTCCCTCTCAATTTTCAGAGGAATTTTAAACAGAAGCGTACCAAAGGCATATTACAAATTATTAAATTCTATGGACAAAAAGCCCGAGGAGTTTTTAAACGCATACGGCGAGTTTTTCTCTCTTATCAGTGAAAGAGGCTGCAGCAATCGCCTTGCCTATGCATTTACCGAGGCTGCATTGTTTGATGAAAACTGCTTTACAAGAGCTGCGGCTGCCGGTAAGTACAACACACTTCCCGACAATCTTTTAAAAGCCGTAAAGCGTGACTGTCAGGCTATTTTAAATGCCGCTTCACTTACTTCTCAAGAGCTTATTCAGTGCTATTGCGCATCAAATGATTTGGCAACCGTTGCCGATATGGGCTATGTTGCCGAGCATCTTCCAAAATGGGAGTGCGGCGAGTGTGCAGAGAGCTTTAAGATGTTTGACGGTTCGCTTGAAAAGGTAGCTAAGTATTATAAAGAAAACGGCTGCGGTATTTTTGCCCGTTATAAGGCGTTTATTTGGCGTGACGGCGATATTCAGCCTGTTTTGCACCCCGATAAAATCGATATGGATTCATTTACAGGCTACGAAAGACAGCGTGACATCGTTGTCGGCAATACAAAATCCTTTATTGAGGGTAAGGCTTGCAATAACTGCCTGCTTTACGGCGATATGGGTACAGGTAAAAGTTCTACCGTTAAAGCCATTGCAAATGAATTCCGCAAAGACGGCTTGAGAATTGTTGAAATTCCAAAGGAAAGACTTATCGACTTCCCGATTCTGGTTGATAAGATTGCAACTCTGCCTATGAAGTTTATCATATTTATTGATGACCTTTCTTTCCAAAAGCAGGATCAGAGTTACACAACATTGAAAGCGGTGCTTGAGGGCGGTATTGCGGCTCGTCCTGACAATGCGCTTATTTATGCGACATCTAACCGTCGTCATCTTGTTAAGGAAAGCTTTGCCGACCGTACGGATGATGATATCAACACCCGTGATAATATGCAGGAAACACTCTCGCTTTCAGACCGTTTCGGTTTGTCGGTATGTTATTCTGCTCCGTCAAAGAAAGAATTTCTTGACATTGTTTTTGCTCTTGCCAAAGAAAACGGAGTTAATCTTACAGAAGAAGAGCTTGAGGCAGGCGCAGAGCGTTTTGCACTTTCAAGAGGCGGTCGTTCACCGAGATGTGCAAAGCATTATATTGAATCTCTATTTGCTAAATAAACGGAGGTAAATAATGAAGAAAATTGTTTCAGTATTCCTTGCGTCGGCACTTGCTGTTTCAGCTTGTGCAGGACTTGCGGGCTGTAGCGGCGACAATAAAAACTATCCTGTATCTGTTGCGGATATTACTATAGAAACCGAGCCTAAAGATATTGTTGTACTTTCTGACGAAACGGCAGACATTATTTCTTATTTAGGTTATGCCAAAAAAATGGTAGGCAGAAGTGACGAGGTTACTCAAAACTTTTTATCGGTGGCACCGAGTGTGGGTTCAGCTGCAAATCCTGATGTTGAAAAAATCAAATCGTATGCAACCGATATTGTTTTTGCAGATGACACACTTGACGAAAATGCAAAGAAAGAGCTTACCGATGCAGGTATTATGGTGCTAAATGTTGCTTCACCCGAAACCACAACAGAGCTTGAAACCGTGTATCTTACTCTCGGAAAGATTCTTGGCGGTTCTGTTGACGGAGCAAAAACAGGTGAAGATTCTTATAAAGATTTAATTGACACCATGAAAACTTACAAAGCCGAAGTCAACAGCAATGTTTCCAAAACAATTTGCTATTTGTACCTTGAGGGAGATAAGCTCCATACTCTCCACAGCGGAACATACGGCGATATGCTTTTGGGATACACAGGTGCGGTAAATGCCGCTGTAAATGTATCCGAAAGCGAGATTGACACAAAAATTTTAAAGATTGCAAATCCGGATTATATATTGTATGACGATGACGCAACTTTGCAGTTTATTAAGAATGACTCTGACCTTAAGGGATTAAAAGCTGTTAAGAATAAACAAACTCTTATGATTTCACAGGAAGAAATCAGCAGAATGGGTACAACTTCACTTTTTACATTGAATAAGATTATGAACTTTATGTATCCCGACAGACTTAAGAAAAATACGGACGCAACCTCCGAATCGGTTGTTCCGTCAGCCGTTGAGGGTGCAACAACAGCTACAAAATCGGCATCAAATACACAGACAACCACGCAGGCTGCAACAACTGCCGCAAATGCAAACGGTTCGGTTGAAAGCCAATACAAAATAAAGGTAAGCGGTCTTTCACTTAAACTTGACGATGAAAACGATAATGTAAAGGCTATGCAGCAGCGTTTGTTTGACCTCGGTTACATTACAGATAAGGATAATGTGACGGGTTATTACGGCGAAGTTACTCAAAAGGCTGTAAAAGATTTCCAAAAAGCGAGCGGACTTAAACAGTCAGGCACAGCGGATAATAAAACTCTTACAGCACTCTTTAAGAGTGACGCCAAGGCAAAGGCTTAACGCTTTTTCGCTGTTTACAATGTACACAGTTAATTACAGGTCACGATTTTTCGTGACCTGTTTTGGAATTTAAGAAAAATTTTGTGGTTATTTATCAAAAGTTGGGATAAATTATAGCTTAGCGCACGGGGTAAGCGAAATAATTTAAAAATTCAGGTCAAGCCTTTTTAGGCTGACAAACTTTTTTGCGGGGCGGATAATCCGTTGATTTCAAAGGCTATTGCCCGATTGTTAGAAAATATTTATAAAAGGAGAAATCAAAATGCAGGGAAAATGGAGAGAAAATCTTATAAAAATAAAACCGTATGTAGCAGGTGAACAGTCAAACGATAAGGATATGATTAAACTTAACGCAAACGAAAATCCCTATCCGCCGTCACCGCAGGTTAAAAAAGTTTTTGAAAAATACGCACAGAACAGTGATGGGCTAAAAAAATATCCTAATTCGGATTCGATAATTTTAAAAGATGCCATTGCTCAAAGATATAATGTAAACAGAAATAATGTATTTGTCGGCAACGGCTCTGATGATGTAATAGCATTGTCTTTTATGGCTTTCTTTAATTCTGATAAGCCGATTTTATATCCTGATATTACCTATTCTTTTTATCCTGTATGGTGTTCGCTTATAAAAATTCCGTACAAGACAATCCCTGTTGACGAAAATTTTGAAATTCACGCCGAAGATTACTATACGGAGAACGGCGGTATTATTATTCCTAACCCGAATGCGCCGACGAGCATTTGCAAACCGCTTGACTTTGTAATCGACATTGTTGAGCATAATCCCGACAGCGTTGTTATTATTGACGAGGCTTATGTTGACTTTGGCGGAGAGTCTGCCGTTGAGCTTACAAAGAAGTACGAAAATCTCCTTGTTACCCAAACTTTTTCAAAATCACGCTCACTCGCAGGTATGCGTATCGGCTTTGCAATCGGCAGTGAAGAGTTGATTGCTACGCTTGAAACCGTTAAAAATTCATACAATTCATATGTTATGGACAGCATTGCACTTGAGGTCGGTACTGCGTCTGTGAATGACGAGAAATACTTTAAGGAATGTGTTAATAAGGTTATCGCTACAAGAGAGAGGGTAAGGGATGAACTCATTGCGCTTGGCTTTGATGTAAAAAAGAGCGCAACAAACTTTCTTTTTGCCACGCATAAAGAATATTCCGCAAAAGAAATATTTGAATATCTGAAAACCAAGAAAATTTTTATCAGATATTTTAATGTTCCGAGAATTGATAACTACTTAAGAATTTCTATAGGTACAGATGAAGAAATGGATAAGATGATTGCGGCAATGAAAGAGTTTTTTATATAAGAGAATTTATTAAGTATTTTTTGAAAAACGGGATTTAACCTATAAAATAAAAACATCTGTGTCGGCTTCATTTTTATACAAAATAATTTTTTCTTTGTAACGCAAAAGTCACATTCGTTCGTTAAAATAAATAATGGTACATTGTTTTTGCTCTTGTTTAGCTAAAGCACAGTAAATATTTGAAAAATTACATATAAAAACCAATGTTTTGTATGTTTACTATATGGTAAAATTTTGGTATAATATTTTTTAAAATTCAGAACGGATAAAAATATGAGGTAATATATGAATATTTCAGACAAAAAATCAAGAATTTTTCTTGCTGTTGTCATAGTTTTAAGCCTTGCGCTAAGCACTGTTTTTATGATGAACAAACAGGGCTATCACGAGGATGAGCTTTTGACATATAATCTCGCAAATTCGGCTAATACACTCAAAACTGACGGTGAATGGAACAGCGGTGCCGATTTTATCGACTATCTTTCCGTATCGGACGGTGACCGCTTTAATTATGAACAGGTTTATGAAAATCAAATAATTGACGCTTCTCATCCGCCTTTTTACTACGGACTTGTGCATACTGTATGCTCGCTGTTTCCAAATCAATTTTCAAGATATTTTGCGTTTTCGATAAATGTTCTTGCAATGGCAGGCATTTTGATTATGCTGTTTAAAATCGTAAAGAGAATTACAAAAAATAATCTCTATGCCCTCATAGCGACAGGCGCTTTTGCGTTCAGTATTGCCTGTACTACAATGACTATTTATTTGAGAATGTACGCAACGCTTACATTTTTTGTGCTTTCAATGATTTATATGAACCTGAAAATCTATGAGAGAAAAAATACCGCAAAATTAACTGATTTCTTGATTTTAGGGCTTATAACATTGCTTGGCACGCTTACGCAGTATTACTTCATCTTGTTTGAGGGACTTACAGGTCTTATTATGCTTGTGTTTCAAATTAAGGAAAGAAACATAAAGGATTTAATAAAGTACATAATTACTGCTGTTCTCGGCAGTGCGGCGGCACTTTGTATTTATCCGTACATCATTACGAATGTGCTCGGCGGCAACCGTGGTTTCGGTTCGCTTAGCATTTCAATTGACCCGATTACCGTTGTTACTTATTTTGCGTATAAAATCGGCACATACATTCAGGTGCTTGCCAAAGATGTGTTCTTAAATCAAATATGGCTGCTTGCTCTCTGCAGTGTTGCTCTTATCGGTTTTTGGATTTACCTGCGCTTTGTCAGAAAGGAAAAACTTTCTCGTACCGCATTTATGGCTTTTGTTCCGTCACTTGTTTATTTTGTTGCAATTTCGCTTGTTTCTCCGTTTAACAGCGACCGCTACATTATGGCGTCTTTGCCGATGCTTGTAACTATATTTGTGCTTGCACTTATTAAATTTACAAGAGTTACGGGCAAAAAATGGCTCACAACAGCCGTACCGATTTGCCTTGCGGTTACCTGTGCAATCGGATATATCACTGTAAAGCCGTACTATATGTACGGTGTAAAGACGGAGCTTTACACTCCGCAGACTTCTAAATGCGTATTTGTCGGCACTGCAATGCTTGAGTGGAACAAGAGCATTGACAAGCTTGCAAATTACGATGAAACTATGATTGTTCAGACGGCTGATTTTTCTCCTGCTCTTGCAGATGAACTTGAAGATTTTGCAGAGAAGAGGGGAGTAATTACCAACGGAAAGATTACCGAGTTTATGGACGGTTATATGAATAACGGCAGTGAAAAGAAAAAGACCGACAGTATGCAGGCGCTTAAAACAGATGAAAAGCTTGCAAATGAAAAGGAAATTACAGTTTATATTTCAAGACTTGCCGACAAAGACAAGGTAATTAAGTATATTACAGAGAATACAAAATTCAAGAATTATGACTTGATTTCAAAGGATTACAGCTTTGACGAGTTTTACAATTGGTACGATTACTTTGTGGAAACCGAATCTTATTGTAATGTGTACAAATTTTATTAATAAAGATAAGGATTGCGAAAAATTATGAAAGACAGAAAAGATGCGATTGGATTTGTTTTTTCAGGCGGCGGATTGCAGGGTATTGCGCACATCGGTGCGGTAACCGCTTTATATGAAATTGGTATAAGACCCGAATATGTTTCGGGAACAAGCTCGGGTTCGATTATGGCAATGTTGGTTGCTATGGGGCTTGAACCGAAAGAAATGCACGAGGTAGCAAAAAAATATTGGAAAATTCTTGCCGAAATTGACAACGGACTTATATTCAAGGCACTTGCGCAGTTTATCGTTTATAAAAAAATTCAGAAAAACGGCATAAAAAACGGTGAAATAATTTCTGATGTTGTAAAAGAAGTGCTTGCCTCAAAGGGACTTGAAAATGATTTTAAGTCTTTGCCGATTAATCTTTCTGTCTGTACCGTTGACACAATGACAACAGACGAATGTATTTTTACAACCTATGACGAACACCTTGAGAGAGAGCATATACACTATCTTACAGATGTTCCGCTCGATGTTGCGGTAAGAGCGAGTATGTCGTTTCCTGCAATTTACACAACCTGCCCGTATAAAGAATATGACTTTGTTGACGGCGGTTCAAAGGATAACCTGCCTGTAAGAGTGTTAAAGGATATGGGCGTAGGCAAGGTGCTTGCAATCGGATTTGATATTTTGCAGTATAAACCGGACGCAGGCCTTGACGGACTTATCAAGGTTATATGGCGTGCTCTCGATGTGTATTCAATTGACAGTACCAGAGAATCAATGAAGCTTGCCGACCTCGCCGTGCAGATAAAGAATGAAAATACCGCCCTTTTTTCTATCGACAGTGTTGACGATACTATTCAAGAGGGGTATGATGCAATTATGGCTCATAAGGACGAGATTTTAAAAGTTTTTGGATAAATTAAACGGCTGTTGCGATTTAAGCAACAGCCGTAATTTTTATCTTGTTATCAGATTTTTTATTAAAAGTTGGGGTGAATTATGGTTTAACGGAGTGTCGGTCGGGGATTGAAATTTAGCTAACGCTAAATTATCCTCCCAAAAACAAAAAAGTTTACTCAATTTTTTCAAAAATTGCGGGTTTGGGCAGCGCCCATAAAAATCTTCCGATATAACAATTTATCAGGCGCAAACAGCCACGCTGTTTGCGTGCTTGCACCGAGTTTGAAAAAACAGGCGGTAGCCTTTTAGAAAAGAATTTGCTTATTTATTGTTTAATGAATGACTTTCTTGTTGCTATCGCATTTTTAAAGGCTAATGCCGTTGCGTTCAAGCCGCCAAACAGCAAGCTGTTTGGCTATCGTCAGATTGCGTAAGCGGAAAGTATTTGTGGGCTTTGCCCACACCCACAACCTTTGAAAAGGTTGACCAAACTTTTATAACTTTTATAATTACTTGTCAAAACACTCTGCTAAACCATAATTTTAAACTACCTTGACGGTAACATCAATTCTTTTTGTGCGGTGCATTGTGTCTTCAACGCTGTAAGTCAGCTTATATGTACCGACTTTATCGGTAAGAACATTGCCTGTTACGGATATTTTATCTGTAATATCGTTTGAACAGGTGTCAACAGCGGTTACACCCTCAAGCAGGTCGGCGGTTTCGCCTTTGGTTATAGTCAAATCGCTTGCGCCGTGAATTTCAGGTGTCTTTGCTGCATACGGATTCTGCGGATCATCGTCGGTAGGGTCCCAGCCACAGGTATGGTCGGTAATTTTAATTGCCTCCGGTTTGCCGAGCGGACCCGGATTGTCGTCATCGTAAACGGTTACGGGTGTGTTTTCGGGACAATTATCATATATCCACTTTACATCTGCGGTTTCCATTCTTACACAGCCGAGTGAACCCTCATCTCCGAGTTTGTTGAACTCCTCGGTTTCGAGTGTGTCGGCGCTTGCGTCTTCATACGGAACGGAATGAAAAAGATAATCGCCGTAAAATCCCGATACATAATGACCGTAAACATCATTGAAAAGCGGATTCCATTCCTGCTTGTAGTAAATGTAGAAATCGTCGCCGAGAACGGTAGCTTTGTTAACACCGGTTGAACAAATCATTGCACGGACAGGAACAGTATATTCGCCGTTTTTGTCATAAGTGTAAACCGTAACGCAGTTTTGCGAGCGATTGACTTTAATAAAATAAGGATTTTTCTCGTAAATATTATTAAGATTTTCATTGAGAACATCAGTGTTTGCAAGATAGCAGGTTGAATATCCGTCATAAATGCTCTGCGACTGAGCAGCAACCGTAATATTGTAGGTGTGGCGGGTGTTGCCTATCTGTGCGGTAATTGTAGCCGTACCCTCGCTTAAGCCGTCAATTCTTCCACCGTCATCAACGGTAACGATATTGTTGTCACTGCTTGACCACTTTGATTTTACAAGTTCTTCGGCGGTTGCCTCCGACGGAGTGATAATTTTTATTTCATTACATCCAATGCTTATATCGGCGGTTTCGCCCGTTACAATAACGGTCGGCTGTTTGCTGTTTGCCGACGAAGGTTGAGTTGTATTAATGTTTTTATTGTCGGCAGGTACTGAATTATCGGAAGTTCTACCTGCCACAGCGGTTACTATTACCGATACGCCAAGCACTGCCGCAAGCGTAAGAATAAAGGATTTACGATTAATGGATTTAAAATTCATCAAATTATTCCTTTCGTTTGTGTCTTTTAGTTTATTTTATTACATTATTATATATGTTTTTTTTTAAAAGTTCAAGAAATATTTAAATATTCAACAAAATCCCCGTGAAATATGTTAGAATATGTTTGGTGATTGGATATGTTACATTTTATAAAACACTTCAGAACGATTACAAGACACAGGCATAAGGTTATTGCTCACTGCGCAAAGGCAGGCATACTTTGGCAGGGGTTAAGGCACGACCTTTCAAAATATTCACCGACGGAGTTTATTCCCGGTGCAAAGTATTACCAGGGCAACAGAAGTCCTAACGAAAAAGAAAGGGAGCTTTACGGCTACTCAAAGGCATGGATGCATCATAAGGGCAGAAACCGTCATCACTACGAGTATTGGAATGACTACAATCCTAAGACAAAGCAGATAGAAAATGTGGAAATGCCGCTTAATTATGTAATCGAAATGTTTTGTGACAGGGTCGCCGCAAGTAAAATATATAACGGTTCAAATTACAAAGACAGAGATTCTTTGGATTACTTCGGCAGGGTAAAGGGCAAACACCGTATGCACGAAAACACAGAGAAACTGCTTGAAGAATTACTTACAATGCTGAGTGAAAAGGGAGAAGAAGAAACTTTTGCTTATATAAGAAAATTAAGAAAAATCAAAAAATAATTTCTTTGTGATTTTAATGAATTTATTTTACCGATTTTGCGTTTTAAAGTACTGAAATGCTTTTGCCGCTTGTAAAGAACAGAACAAAAATCAACAAAATTTATGTAAAAACAAATAATAAAAAACAAGTAATTGTTAAATTTTTCACATATTAAAAAATATACCGAAAATCGGCGGCGCTATAGGCAAAAAATATAGGGAAAATTCGGCTTTTTTAGGCAAAAATAAAAAGCATTGGTATTTTTTGAAAATCCTTGACTTTAGCAAAAAAATGTGGTATTTTATATATGCTGATTTTGTGACGGAAACAATAAATCAGCAACGCAAGGCTTACATTGCCGTTTCGGCAAAAAGCAATAAAATCAATTCAATGAGAGTTAATCTCGTCTATTGAAAATGCTTGAAATGCCGACGGTTCAAATCAATCACGGTTTGAGCCTTGTCGGTTTTATTTTTGAAATACAGGGGGTTATTCTATGCGTTCCGAATGGAGTAATTTTGTTGGCGGACTTTGGGAATCTGAAATCAATGTCAGAGACTTTATCCAGAAAAACTACAAGCCATATGACGGCGATGAGTCTTTCCTCGTAGGTCCTACTGAGGCTACAGAAAAGCTTTGGGGCAAACTTAAAGAACTTCAGAAAGAAGAAAGAAGCAAGGGCGGCGTACTTGATATGGAGACTGAGGTTGTTACCTCACTCACAGCTTACGGCGCAGCATACATCGACGAAGATCTTAAGGATCTTGAGCAGGTAGTCGGTCTTCAGACTGACAAGCCTTTAAAGCGTGCATTTATGCCTTACGGCGGCATTAAGATGGCTGAACAGTCATGCCAGATGTACGGTTATGAGCCAAGCCCTAAGCTTCACGAAATCTTTACAAAATATCACAAGACACATAACCAGGGTGTATTCGATATCTACACACCTGAAATGAAGGTAGCTCGTCACAACAAGATTCTTACAGGTCTTCCGGATACATACGGCAGAGGCAGAATCGTAGGCGACTACAGAAGAATCGCTCTTTACGGTATTGATTACCTTATCGAGTGCAAGAAGGAAGACTTCGCCGAAACAAACCGTCAGGGTATGAGAAGAGGCGACTTCCAGCTCAGAGAGGAAATCGCAGATCAGATCAAGGCTCTTAACGGCATGAAAGAAATGGCTGCAATCTACGGCTTTGATATTTCACAGCCTGCTAAGAACGCTAAAGAAGCTGTTCAGTGGCTCTACTTTGGTTACCTCGCAGCTATCAAGACTCAGAACGGCGCTGCAATGAGCGTAGGCAGAGTTTCTACATTCCTCGACATTTATATTGAGCGTGACCTTGAGAACGGTACACTTACAGAGGCACAGGCACAGGAGCTTGTTGACCACTTTGTTATGAAGTGCCGTATGGTTAAGTTCGCAAGAATCGAAAGCTACAACCAGCTCTTCTCAGGTGACCCTGTATGGGCTACTCTTGAAGTTGCAGGTATCGGTATGGACGGCCGTTCACAGGTTACAAAGAACGACTTCCGTTTCCTCCACACACTTGAGAATATGGGCCCTTCACCTGAGCCAAACCTCACAGTTCTTTATTCTTCAAGACTTCCTGAGGGCTTTAAGAAGTACGCTTCTAAGATCTCTGTTCAGACAAGCTCAATTCAGTATGAGAACGATGATGTTATGCGTCCGGTATGGGGCGATGATTACTCAATCTGCTGTTGCGTATCTGCAACAGAAACCGGTAAGGAAATCCAGTTCTTCGGCGCTCGTGCTAACCTTGCTAAGTGTCTTCTTTACGCTATCAACGGCGGTGTTGATGAGAAGACAAAGGTACAGGTAGGTCCTGAATACAGACCGATTACTTCTGAATACCTTGACTATGATGAGGTTATCAAGAAGTATGACGCTATGATGGATTGGCTTGCTCACCTCTATGTAGGTACACTTAATATGATTCACTATATGCACGACAAGTATTACTATGAAGCTGCCGAGATGGCTCTTATTGATACTAACTGCCGTCGTACATTTGCTACAGGTATCGCAGGTTTCTCACATGTAGTTGACTCACTCAGCGCTATTAAGTATGCTAAGGTTAAGGTTATCCGTGATGAAGACGGTATTGCTACTGACTTCGAGATCGACGGTGAGTTCCCAAGATACGGCAACAACGATGAGAGAGCAGACGAAATCGCTGTAAACCTTCTCCGTAAGTTTATGAGCAAGATCAGATACTGCCACACATACAGAGATTCAGAGCCTACAACTTCTATCCTTACAATTACATCAAATGTTGTATACGGTAAGGCTACAGGTTCACTTCCTGACGGCAGAAAAGCAGGCGAGCCACTTTCACCTGGTGCTAACCCATCTTACGGTGCAGAGCAGAGCGGTCTTCTTGCTTCACTTAACTCTGTTGCTAAACTTCCATACGAGTATGCACTCGATGGTATTTCAAATACACAGACAATCAGCCCGGATGCACTCGGTCACAATGATGACGAGCGTGTAAACAACCTTGTAAATGTACTTGACGGTTACTTCGATCAGGGTGCACATCACCTCAATGTAAACGTATTCGGTACAGAAAAGCTCATCGATGCTATGGAGCATCCTGAGAAGGAAGAGTACGCTAACTTCACAATCCGTGTATCAGGTTACGCTGTTAAGTTCATTGACCTTACAAGAGAGCAGCAGCTCGATGTAATCGCAAGAACTTGCCACAAGTCAATGTAATTTAATAATGGAAGATAAAGAGTTAGTCGGCTATGTCCACTCACTCGAGAGCTTTGGTTCTGTTGACGGACCGGGTGTAAGATATGTAGTATTTTTGAGCGGTTGCGCAATGCGCTGTCAATTCTGCCACAATCCCGACACCTGGCAAATGAGTAAGGGTACACCTTACACAGCAGAAGAATTGCTTAAAAAAGCTATCGCATATCGCCCTTACTGGAAAAGTGAGGGCGGTATTACAGTTAGTGGAGGAGAGCCGCTTTTACAGATTGATTTTCTTATTGACTTTTTTAAAAAGGCAAAAAAGCTCGGTATAAATACAACGCTTGATACAAGCGGAAACCCGTTTACTACAGAAGAACCTTACTACTCAAAGTGGAAAGAGCTTATGCAATATACGGATTTGTTGTTACTCGATATTAAGCATATTGATGATGAACAGCACAAAATTCTTACCGGGCATACTAATGTTAATATTCTGCAAATGGCAAGAGAGCTTTCGGATATGGGTAAACCCGTATGGATTCGCCATGTACTTGTTCCGCAGAGGAGCGACTATGACGAGTATCTGTATCGTCTTGCCGATTTTATAAAAACTCTTAAAAATGTCAAGAGAGTTGAAGTGTTGCCATACCACACACTTGGAGTGTATAAGTGGAAAGAACTTGGCATCGACTATAAACTTGAGGGCATTGATCCGCCAACACCAGAGAGAGTTCTTAACGCAAAGAAAATTCTCGGTTGCGAATAATAACCTAATATTTTTGGGACAGTCTGATGACTGTCCCTTTTTGGTTAGTTGAGATTGTAAATTTGGGGTTTAATGCACAAATTTAAGCGAAATAATTAATAAATTTAGCTCAAGCCTTTTTAAAGGCTTGCAGGTTTGGGCAGCGCCCATAATATTTTCCGATATAACAATTTATCGGGCGCAAACAGCCACGCTGTTTGCGTGTTAAGACTAAGTTTGTTAAAACGGGCGACAGCCGTTAAGAAAAGACCTATATTTTGTTAATGAAATAACGAATTTCTTTTCTTATTGCTCTCGCAAAGGCTTTCGCCTATTTGTTCAAGCCGCCAAACAGCAAGCTGTTTGGCTATCGTCAGATTGCGTAAACGGAAAGTATTTATGGGCTTTGCCCAAACCTGCAATTTTTGAAAAAATTGAGTAAACTTTTTTATTTTTGGGCGGATAATTTAGCGTTAGCTAAATTTAAATGCCAAACTGATAATGAATACCCTATAATTTAAATAAAAATAAAAATAGCTATTGACGGTTGTAATATAATTTGCTATAATATTGCAGGTTCAAAGATTATATAAACTCGTAATACGGACGGGTGTATCTACAAACTGCCTTAAACTGTTTAACTATAATCCCCGAGTAGGGGTATATTATAGTTGTTTTTGGTGGTTTTTTTATTTGCCTTTACGCTTTACTTTTTAACATAAAGGAGAAAAATGAAAAATGATGAAAAAATATGATGTAATTATTGTCGGTGCAGGCCCGGGCGGTATTTTTTCTGCCTATGAATTAATTACTAACAATTCAGACCTCAAGGTTGCTGTTTTTGAAGAGGGTCATTTGCTTGAAAAAAGAAAATGCCCTATTGACGGCGATAAGGTAAAAAAATGTATTTCTTGCAAAACTTGTTCAATAATGAGCGGATTTGGCGGCGCAGGTGCTTTTTCTGACGGTAAATATAACATTACCAATGATTTCGGCGGTACTTTATATGAATATATCGGCAAGAAAAAGGCTATTGAATTAATGCACTATGTTGATGATATAAATATGCAGTACGGCGGCAGCGGTACTAAATTGTATTCAACAGCAGGTTCAGGCTTTAAAAAACTTTGCTTGCAGAACAAACTTAATTTATTGGACGCATCTGTTCGTCATCTCGGTACTGATAAAAACTACATTGTGTTGAATAACATATATAATTTTCTTAAGGATAAGGTCGATTTTTACTTTGACACTCCTGTCAGCAATATTGAAATTTTGGGTGATGATAAAGGATATATCATTAACACCGAAAAAGAAAGTTACGAGTGTGAAAAATGTATTGTTTCAGTTGGTCGAAGTGGAAGTAAATGGATGGAAAAAGTTTGCAATGACCTTAAAATTCCGACAAAATCTAACCGAGTTGACATTGGTGTTCGTGTTGAGCTGCCTGCTGTAATTTTTGCAAATCTTACAGACGAACTTTATGAAAGTAAAATCGTATATCGTACAGAGCAGTTCGAGGATAATGTGCGTACATTCTGTATGAATCCTAAGGGTAGTGTAGTTACAGAAAACACAAACGGCATTATTACAGTAAACGGTCACAGTTATGAGGACAAGGAAAAACAAACGGAGAATACAAACTTTGCGCTGCTCGTAAGCAAGCATTTTTCAGAACCCTTTAAAGACAGTAACGGTTACGGCGAAAGCATTGCAAGACTTAGTAATATGCTCGGTGGAGGAGTAATTGTTCAGCGTTTTGGCGATTTAATCCGTGGCCGCAGAAGTAACCCGAAAAGAATTGAGGAAGGTCTGGTTGTTCCTACACTGTCTGCTACACCGGGTGACCTTAGTCTTGTATTGCCTAAGAGAATCCTTGACGGCATTATTGAAATGATTTATGCCCTTGATAATATTGCGCCGGGTACAGCGAATGATGATACATTGCTCTATGGCGTTGAGGTTAAATTCTACAATATGGAAGTTGAAGTTGACGAACACCTTGAGTCGCTTCATAAAGGACTTTATATTATCGGTGACGGCAGTGGTGTAACTCATTCCTTGTCACACGCAAGCGCAAGCGGTGTGTTTGTTGCAAGAGAAATTCTCAATCAGTAAAGTAAATAGAGAATATTTTAATGGTTCTCTGTATAACTTTTATTTGACAAATACTTGTGCTGTGCTATAATGTAAGTAGAAAATTTGTGTGAATTTTTCAACAAAGTTTTTTCGTCACACCCTTTGCGGGGTGTGACTTTTTTGTTTTGGAGGAGTTTTTATGGAAACCTGTAACAAAATGGAATATCAACCTATAAACAGATTAATAATTAAGATGTGCTTGCCGCCTATGATTTCTATGTTCTTGCAATATTCATATAATATGATAGACAGTATGTTTGTTGCCTGCATTAATGAGCAAGCTCTTGCGGCAGTATCTTTGTCTTTTCCGATTACAAATTTAATGAATTCACTTTCAGTGTGGATTGGAGTAGGAATAAATGTTTTGATTGCCGGTTATTTGGGGCAAAAAAGGCAGGACAAGGCAAATTCTGTTGTTACAATGGGATTGATTTTGTCGTTATCGGTTGGTATAATTGTTAATATAATTGTACTTTTAGTTATGACACCGTACTATTCTGCCTTTACGGAGGACAGCCGAATTTTTGAATACGGCTGTATATATATGCAGATTTGTGCATTTATGCAAGTGCCGAATATGGTACATATTGCAATTCAAAAAATGCTGCAAGCAACAGGCAATATGATTTCTCCTATGTGGTTTCAGATTGCAGGAGTGGTTTTTAATCTTGTGTTTGACCCATTGCTTATTTTTGGAATAGGCCCTTTTCCTCAAATGGGAATAAAAGGAGCTGCTTTGGCAACCGTTTTAGGCTATGTTTTGTCAATGTTAATTTCATTATATGTACTTATATTTACTAAGCAAAAGGTAAAACTCAAAATCAAGAGTTTTGTTTTTGATGTTCATATGTTTAAAAATATATTTGGATATGGATTGCCTTCGTTTGCCATGAATGTTTTAAGTTCATTAATGATAACTTTTGTCAATCTGTTTTTAGTCACATATTCTGATACGGCAGTGGCTTTTTTCGGAGCGTATTTTAAGGTACAGCAGTTAATATTTATGTCGGTAAACGGTTTAATTCAAGGTTGTTTGCCGATTATGCGTTATAATTACGGCGCAAAAAAATACGAACGGGTTAATCGGACATATCAGGTATTGTTTCCGCGACAAATACTTTTGTTGTTTTCCGCATCGGAAAAAATGTGTTCTGTCGGAATACCTGCAATAAGAATAATGGCGCTTAGCTATTGCTTTGGCGGGGTATCTACCATGATTGCCACTTATGTTCAGGCAATGGGTAAAATTGTACCGAGTATGGTTATTCAGGTACTTCGTCAAGGAGTTTTATTGTTTCCTCTTATGTGGCTGTTGAACAATAACTTTAATATTATGGGAATTTGGTGGTCTTTTCCTCTGACTGAATTTATTGTATTTGCAATAGCCGTAATAATTGTAAAAATGAATAAATCACAAGTAAAAAATATTTAATCGGAGATTAAAACAGCTATGGCAAAAATAAACATACAAGAAGAATTACGGCTGCTGCACACCATACCGCCTGTGTTTAACCGAAATTCAAAAATATTAATTCTCGGCAGTTTTCCGTCCGTAAAATCACGGGAGGCGGAGTTTTTCTACGGACATAAGCAAAACCGCTTTTGGAAAGTTCTTGCCGATCTTTTAAATGAAAGTGTTCCCGAAAACACGGAAGAGAAAAAACAACTTTTGCTCAATAACGGCATAGCTTTGTGGGATGTTATAAAGTCCTGCACAATTACAGGTTCAAGCGACAGCTCAATAAAGAATGTTGTGCCGAATGATATTGAGCCGATTTTACAGACGGCAAATATATCGCAAATTTTTACAAACGGTTCGACCGCCGATAAACTGTATAAAAAGCATATTTATCCGTTTACACAAATTGAGGCGATAAAACTTCCGTCAACAAGTCCTGCAAATGCGGCATTTACACTCGACAAACTTTTACGGGAATGGAATGTGATTTTAAAATACTTATAAAAAGTACCGCATAATAAGCGGTTTTATGCTTGTTATGCGGTACTAAATTATGATTTAGTTTAGGTTTTGAACGGACATTGAAATTTTAGCTAACGCTAAATTATCCGCCAAAAAATAAAGAAAGTTTACTGAACCATAATTTATTCAACACTGAAAATCGGCAGCATCACTTAAAAATGATACTGCCGATTTTTTATCTGAACATATAGTGTGCGGTGTCGAGCATGGATTCCATTGTGTGGATTGCTTTGCTGGCTTTTCTTTTAAGCTTTGGATTTTCGTCATACATTTTTCTTCCGCAGCAGCCAACAGCTATGCCTGCCATCATACCTAAGGCAACACCTTTCATAATGTCTGTTATCGGTGAATGAAACATAAGTCTTTCCTCCTGTAAAAATTGTATTTATTATTTGAGCAAGATTGTTCTTGCATTATTATTGTTTACGATTTAAAATAGAATAAAACAGAATTTTGAATTTTTGGAGTGATAAGATTTGGCAAAGCTTAATATTGTGCTGGTAGAGCCTGAAATTCCGCAGAATACAGGCAATATTGCAAGAACCTGCGCCGCAACGGGAGCAAGTCTGCACCTTGTCCGTCCTCTCGGTTTTTATATTGATGACAAAAAACTAAAGAGAGCGGGTCTTGATTATTGGCACTTGCTTGATATTACATATTACGATGATTTAAACGATTTTCTCGAAAAAACAAAGGGAGGCAGGTATTTTCTCTTTTCAACAAAGGGTACTCATATTCATTCAGATGCCGAGTATCCCGATAACTGCTATATTATTTTCGGAAAGGAAACCAAGGGACTGCCCGAAGAACTTTTGATGCAGTATCCCGAAAGCACGGTCAGAATACCTATGATTGACGAGGCAAGAAGTCTGAATCTTTCAAATTCAGTTGCCATTGCAACATATGAAGTGCTAAGACAGTGGAATTATCCGCAGTTGCAGAGTATGGGCGAACTGCATAACCACAAATGGAGCGATGTTTTAAAGTAAATCTCATAAATATTTTGTGCATAAAAAATCTGTAAATTCAATTATTATACGAAAATTTTTTTGGGAATTGCTCGAAATTTTTTAGATTTATATTGATAAAACCAATGTTTTGATATATAATATAATTGACTGTAAAAATGCTATATTTTTACATTATTCTTCTATTAGAAAGGATTGTTCAATAATGAATCTTAATAAGGTTACAGTTGATGACATCAATGTAAAAGGTAAAAGAGTTCTCGTTCGTGTTGACTTTAATGTTCCGCTCAAAGACGGCGTTATTACAAATGATAACAGAATTACAGCAGCTCTTCCTACAATTAAAAAGCTTATCGCAGACGGCGGTAAGGTTATTCTTTGTTCACACCTCGGCAAGCCGAAGAACGGCCCAGAGGCTAAATTCTCACTTGCTCCTGTTGCAGTAAGACTTTCCGAGCTCCTCGGCAAGGAAGTTATCTTTGCTGACGACGACGAGGTTGTAGGCGAGAACGCTAAAAAGGCAGTTGCAGAAATGAAGGACGGCGATGTTGTTCTTCTTCAGAATACAAGATTCAGAAAAGAAGAAACCAAGAACCTTGAGCCATTCTCATCAGAGCTTGCATCTCTTGCAGATGTATTTGTAATGGACGCTTTCGGTTCAGCTCACCGTGCACACTGCTCAACAGCAGGTGTTACAGACCACATCAAGGATACAGCTGTAGGTTACCTTATGCAGAAGGAAATAAACTACCTCGGTAATGCAGTTGAAACTCCTGTTCGTCCTTTCGTTGCTATCCTCGGCGGCGCAAAGGTTGCTGACAAGCTTAATGTTATTTCTAATCTCCTTGAGAAATGCGATACACTCATCATCGGTGGCGGTATGGCTTACACATTCTTAAAGGCTCAGGGTAAGGAAGTTGGTCTTTCACTCGTTGACGATACAAAGATTGACTACTGTAAGGAAATGATGGCTAAGGCTGAAAAGCTCGGCAAAAAGCTCCTTCTCCCTGTAGATACAACAGTTTCTAAGACATTCCCTGATCCAATCGACGCTCCAATCGAGGTTGAGGTTGTAGATTCTTCTGCTATCCCTGCTGATATGGAAGGTCTTGATATCGGTACAAAGACACAGGCTCTCTTTGCAGATGCAGTTAAGACAGCTAAGACAGTTGTTTGGAACGGACCTATGGGCGTATTTGAGAACCCAACACTTGCAAAGGGCACAATTGCTGTTGCTAAGGCTCTTGCAGAAACAGACGCTACAACAATCATCGGCGGCGGCGACTCTGCTGCAGCTGTTATTCAGCTTGGTTTTGCTGACAAGATGAGCCACATCTCAACAGGCGGCGGCGCATCTCTTGAGTACCTCGAGGGCAAGGTTCTTCCGGGTATCGCAGTTATCGCTGACAAAAATTAATCTATAAAATCAATAGGGGGCGGAGTTTTTCCGCCCTTAATGGTTTACACAATATTTAGGATATAATAAATATGTCGAGAACAATAATTAAATTTACTTCTCCTTTTAACTCTAATGCGGTTTTTGACGCATTTGGCAAGTTTATGTACAGAGAGAATTTTGAGTTTGTTCAGAAAAACGGGGAACAGTATTGGAAAAAAGGTGTAGGCCTTCTTACCGCTCCGCAGTTTTTAAAACTTTCTGTTAATAACGATGGCAGCTATGTGCTTGAGGCTTGGATAAAATTTGCCATTCTTCCGGGTGTATATGTCGGCGAAATGGGTACAAAGGGCTTTGTTGGGGCACTTCCTAAACAATTGCTTAAGGAGAGAGTTGATAAAACACTTATGGCCATGCAGGCTAATGTTATTTATCAACAATAACAGACAACAATTTTTTATTTCTTATAAATTATTTATCGGAAAGGAATATTACAATGGACAAGACAAAGAGAAAGGCAATTATTGCCGGTAACTGGAAAATGAATAAGACACCTTCAGAGGCTAAGGCACTTCTTAAGGCTGTTGTTCCTGCTGTAAAGGATGCTGACTGCGAAGTAATCGCTTGCGTTCCTTTCGTAGATTTAAGCGTAGCTCTTGAAACAACAAAGGGCTCAAATGTAAAAATCGGTGCCGAAAACTGCCACTGGGCAGAGAGCGGCGCTTTCACAGGCGAAATTTCTGCTCTTATGCTCAAGGAAATGGGTGTTGAGTATGTAGTTCTCGGTCACAGCGAGAGAAGACAGTATTTCGGCGAAACAGACGAAACTGTAAACAAGAGAACAAAGGCTGCTCTTGCTGCAGGCTTAAAGCCAATCGTATGTGTCGGCGAACTTCTTTGGGAGCGTGAGTGCGACATTACAGAGGAAGTTATCGCAAGACAGATTAAGCTTGACCTCTTCAATGTTACAGCTGAGGAGCTTAAGAACATCGTTATCGCTTACGAGCCTGTATGGGCTATCGGTACAGGCAAGACTGCTACAGCTGATCAGGCTGAGGAAGTTTGCGCATTTATTCGTGCTACAATCGCTAAGCTTTACACACAGGCTGACGCTGACGCTGTTACAATTCAGTACGGCGGTTCAATGAATGACGGCAATGCTGACGAACTCCTCTCAAAGACAAATGTTGACGGCGGTCTTATCGGCGGTGCTTCACTCGTTGCTGAGAAATTTGCAGCTATTGTAAAGGCAGCAAGCAAGTAATTAAATTTTAGGGGTACGGACGGCAAAAGGAAATAACTGTAATAAATTTGCAGTCAGTGTTCCCTGTGTCGTCCGTAATGTTTAGAAAGGATTTATGTTATGAAAAAACCATTAATTCTTATGATTCTCGACGGTTTTGGTATTGCACCGGAGAAAGGCAATGCTATTAAAGCAGCAAATAAGCCAAATATTGATAAACTTTTTGCAGAAAACCCTGTAACACAGATTGGTGCGTCGGGTATGGATGTAGGTCTTCCTGACGGTCAGATGGGTAACTCAGAGGTTGGCCATACAAATATGGGCGCAGGCAGAATCGTATATCAGGAGCTTACAAGAATTACAAAAACTATTAATGAAGATAAGCTCAAAGAGAACGAGGCTATTGTAAATGCAATGGATAAGGCTATTGAGAACGGCACAGCACTCCACCTTATGGGCCTTCTTTCAAGCGGCGGCGTTCACAGCCACAATACACACCTTTACGGTATTCTTGAGCTTGCTAAGAAGAAAGGCCTTGAGAATGTATATGTTCACGCATTCCTCGACGGCAGAGATGTTCCGCCATCAAGTGCCGCTGAATTTATGAACGAGCTCCTCGACAAGATGAAAGAAATCGGTGTGGGTAAGGTAGCTACTGTTTCAGGCAGATACTATGCTATGGACCGTGATAATAACTGGGACAGAGTTGAAAAGACATATGCCGCTATGGTTTACGGCGAGGGTGAAAAAGCCGATTGTCCATGCTGTGCTATTGAAAAGTCATATGAAAACGGCGTTACAGACGAGTTTGTAGTTCCTGTTGTAGTTGACGGCGGCGCACAGGTTAAGCCGAACGACAGCGTTATCTTCTTTAACTTCCGTCCTGACAGAGCAAGAGAGATTACAAGAACTTTTGTTGATCCTGAATTTAAGGGATTTGAGAGAAAGAACGGATTTTTCCCTGTAAACTTTGTATGTATGACACAGTATGACGCTACAATGCCAAATGTTGATGTTGCATTTAAGCCACAGACACTTAAGAATACACTTGGCGAGTATGTTTCAAACAAGGGTATGACACAGCTTAGAATTGCCGAAACAGAGAAGTACGCTCATGTAACATTCTTCTTCAACGGCGGTGTTGAAAAGCAGTATGAGGGCGAGGACAGAATCCTTGTTAAGTCGCCTGCTGTTGCAACATATGACTTACAGCCGGAGATGAGCGCTTATGAAGTTACAGATAAGCTTGTTCCTGCTATTGAGAGCGGTAAGTATGATATGATTATCTTAAACTACGCTAACTGTGATATGGTTGGTCATACAGGAGTATTCGAGGCAGCTGTAAAGGCTGTTGAGGCTGTTGACACTTGCGTAGGCAGAGTTGTTGAGGCTATCAAGAAAATGGGCGGTGTTGCTCTTATCACAGCCGACCACGGTAATGCAGATAAGATGGTAGACGCTGACGGTTCACCGTTTACAGCTCATACAACAAATCCTGTTCCTTTCTGTGTAGTAGGCTATGATTGCCAGCTTCGTGAGGGTGGCAGACTTGCTGATATTGCTCCTACTATGCTCCAGATTATGGGCTTAGAGCAGCCTGAAGAAATGGACGGCGTTAGCCTTATTAAGTAATTTTACTTAATAAATTTTGCATAAAATTAAGCTGTACTTGAGTATTCAGGTACAGCTTTCTTGTTTTTTTATTAGGTTTTGGTTAAATGTTGGGATAATGCTTAAATTACAGTTTAGCAAAAATACTTCGCAAAGCAATTATAATTATTTAGGCGAAAGTATGCTAAATCATAATTTTTATTTTATAATTCCCGACAAGTTATTAACATTGCTATTACAAATTGTTGAAAAATTCGTCAACTGCCTGTTTTGCAACTGTATTTAAATGCGGGGCAGGTTCGTTGCAAATTTTAAATTCATTATTTACACATTCACTTGCAAGTATTGTAATCTTTTCTTTATCCTTAGGTTTGTATTTTATAATGAATTTTGCGGTTGAAACAACTACAAGAATTTCTGCTATGTTTTCGCTGTTAAAGGCCGCAAAGTATTTATCTTTAATTTCTTCCCACATCTCAAGATAATCAACAATTAAAAGATTAGCTATAATTCTCCATGTGTTCCATGCTGTAAAATTATCATATCTGTCAAGCGCCTGTATTATGTAATGAAAATACGGATACACCAAGAGAGGTGTTTGTTCGCTAAGGTCGATAAGTATATTTTGCGCACGACAATTATTTTCGTCAAGCATTGCATTTATTAAAATCGGAATTACCATAACTTCCTTTTTCGCAAGCTTTACAACATCGCTGTCATTTTCAGTTTCAATTATTCTTAGATAAACTTCATTAATATTCATTGTAATTACCATTCCAATTATGATAATTATATATTACTATACTTTGCAATTGTTTTCAAGTAAAAATGTCATTTTATGTTGAAAAAGCGTACACCGTTTTGTGGTGACCCCCAAAAGTTAGATTTGAAAGCGTAGTGGCTTTTAGCTGCTACGC
>ERZ809198.104-NODE-104-length-58969-cov-7.676970_pt1 | contig 58969 bp, 39 predicted proteins | sample MGYA00520793_ERZ809198 | MGnify/ENA primary metagenome ERZ809198 (study PRJEB31570, sample SAMEA3213005) | Homo sapiens | biome: human-gut; feature: human gut; material: fecal | place: Sweden | collected 2011 ... | reverse complement strand
CCTCAAAAATTAAGGCAAATCTTGAATTTCATAAAAGTTCAGACGACTTCATTTTCTGAAATTACCCTCATTTTTTCACATGCAGCAAGATACGCTTCAACACGTCCAGACACTTTCACCCCCTTCGAGTGAAGCAGAAAGTCAGGCTGCGGTGTCTGAACCGACGGCCGTGCCGCAAGGCCACGTACGTCATAAAGCCTTCACCGACACCCTTGCGCGCCCCACCCTGCCCCACGAACTCCTGCCCCTGCCGGGCAACGAGCCGCTCACCTGTTTGCCCGAAATATGCCAAACAGACCCTTGGGCCGACGGACTGGTCAAAATTCAGAAGTCGGAACTGGCCGAACAGCTCGACAGCACCTCGGGCATGCACTTCAGCGAAACCTTTGTGCAGCCCTCGGGCATTGCCGGCGACCCTGTGCCCTACCGGTTCAAAAACGATAATTTCGTAACCATCACCCTGCTGCTGAGCTTTTTCCTCGTAGTGTGGGTCATATCGCGTTCGCGCCACTTTCTGCGCGACCAGATGAAGGAGTTCTTTCACCGCCCCAGCGTACGCGGCAACCTGTTTTCGGAACACGTCGAAACCGCCATACGCGGTCAGGTGTTTCTCATTTTCCAAACCTGCTTTGTCATCGGTCTGCTCTTCTTCGACTTTACTCAGGAAAAACAAATTGAAGTATTCAATCAGGTTTCGCCCTACAAAATATTGAGCGTCAGCGTAGGCATATCCAGTTTGTACTACATTCTGAAAACCATACTCTACAACTTTGTGAACAGCGTGTTCTTCAGTCGCGAGCAGCGCACGCAATGGAACCAGACCTACCTGCTCAGCGTGCTGGCCCTGGGCCTGGCGTTGCTCCCCGTTGCCCTGCTGGTCATTTACTTCGACATGAGCTTTGCCAACATGGTTAAGGCGTTCATTTGTATACTTGTAGTTGACAAATCGTTACTCATGTACAAGTGTTACCGCACATTTTTCAACTACACGTTCGGCTGGGTGCATCTTTTTTTGTACTTTTGCACCCTTGAAATCATGCCGTTGCTCATTTTGCTGCGAATCATGGTTTATGCAAACAGTTTTTTGCTGACAATTAATTAGTTAAACTATCATACGTAGCGCGGTGGATTCCGCCGCCCCAGCTGTCCAACAAACGTAGTACATGATCAAGAAGATTCTTGTTTCGCAACCGAAACCTACTTCCGAGAAGTCCCCGTATTTCGACATCGAAGCCAAAGAAAATGTGGAATTCACTTTCCACCCCTTCATCAAAATCGAAGGACTTTCGGCACGCGAGTTCCGCCAACAGAAGGTGCAAATACTCGACCACACGGCCATTGTGTTCAATTCGCGTCATGCCATCGACTATTTCTTTACGCTCTGCAAGGAAATGCGCATTGCGCTTCCCGAAGACATGAAGTACTTCGGCATTTCTGAAACCGTGGCCCTCTACATTCAGAAGTACGTGCAGTATCGCAAACGCAAGGTGTTCTTTGGTAGCACAGGTAAATGGCCCGAACTCGTAGCCGTTATGGCCAAGCACAAAGCCGAAAATTACCTGGTGCCCCTTTCGGATGTACACAACGATGATGTGGCCGAAATGCTCGACGCCAAAAAGTTGAAACATACCGAATGCGTAATGTACCGCACGGTAAGCAACGAATACCCCAAGGAGCAGCCCTTCGACTTCGACATGCTCGTATTCTTCACCCCTGCCGGTGTTGAATCCTTGCTGAAGAACTTCCCTAACTTCAAACAGGGTAGCACACGCCTCGCTTGCTTCGGTCCCGCTACCAAAAAGGCAATGGAAAACGCCGGACTGCGTTGCGACCTTTCGGCACCGACCCCCGAAGCACGCTCCATGACAGCAGCCATCGAAATGTATCTCGACCAGCAAAAGGCATAAGCCTTAAGCTCAGAAGAACATACTGATAACTGAAAAAGCCGGCAAGTTGTCATTACCTATCGGAAAATTTCAAAACAAAATGTAAGTGGCTGCACCGTGCGCGCTATGCACACGGTACAGCCATTTTTTGGACAGTCAGATATACAATATCAACCTACAATTCCTACTCATGGCAACCTTTACCTTCAGGAAACCCGAACATCTGTGCAAGCAAAAAGAAATCGAGGCGCTGTTCTCTGCCGGCAGCCAATCGTTCACGGCCTACCCGCTGCGTGCCACCTTCAAACAGGTTGAACCCACCACAGGACCGGCCGTCAAGGTGTTGCTCAGCGTAGCCAAACGCAGATTGCACCACGCCGTCGACCGCAACCGGGCCAAAAGGCAGCTGCGCGAGGCATACCGCCTGCAAAAGCATCTGCTGCTGCAAGCCTTGCCACAGGACACAGCCATCAACATCGCATTCATCTGGCTGGCCGAAAAACCCATACGCTCGGCCAAAGTCATGGAACGCATGCAAACCGTGCTGCTACGCATTGCCGACCGCGTGAACCACTCGAACCCTGCGGCAGCCAAACCTTCAGAGGTGGCACCTCACGAAAATGAAGGTTGCGAAACAGTTTAACCCGTTCGGCAGCACCCCCTATCAGTACCCCGACTTTTGTCAAAATAACCTTGTTTGCCATGTTCAAACGTCTGCTCATTCTGCCCATCCGCTTTTACCAGCGGTTCATTTCGCCCATGCTTCCGCCAGCCTGCCGTTTCACCCCCACCTGTTCACAGTATGCCGTCGAAGCCATCCAAAAACACGGCGCGCTGAAAGGGTTGTACCTGGCCATCCGGCGCATATTGCGCTGTCACCCCTGGGGAGGCAGCGGCTACGACCCCGTGCCTTAATCCGTGGCACATAAAGACACAAGTAGAAGCATGAAAACGATTTTCAGCAGCTACTTATTGTGCGGCGAAGCCTAAAACACCCAGCAATGCCACCTTGCTCTGCCTGAAATTTCGTAATTTTGCCTTCGCTGTGCCGAACGCTACACAAGTACCGAATAGCCACTGGGCAATCCATTCCATAACCAAACCTTTAACCCCAACTCAAACCCCGGCCATGACCGTTGAAATCAAGAAAGTAAGCAATAAGGCGGAGTTGAAAAAATTCATCCGCTTCAATTACGAATTTTACAAAGACAACCCCTACTCCGTACCCGACCTCTACGACGACATGCTCAACACCTTTTCGCCGCAAAAGAATGCAGCATTCGAATTTTGCGAGGCCGACTACTTTCTGGCAATGCGCGACGGCAAAATCGTGGGCCGTGTGGCTGCCATCATCAACCACCGTGCCAATGAAACCTGGAACAAAAAGGTAGTACGCTTCGGGTGGATTGATTTTGTTGACGACCTCGACGTCAGCCGTGCACTCATCGACACCGTCAAGCAGTGGGGACGCGAACGCGGCATGAACGAAATTGAAGGTCCGCTCGGATTCACCGACATGGATGCCGAGGGTATGCTCATCGACGGCTTCGACCAGCTTTCAACCATGGCCACCATCTACAATTACCCCTACTACCCCGAGCACATGAACCTGCTCGGCCTTGAACGCAGTGCCGACTGGGTTGAAATGAAGGTCTACATTCCCGATGCCATACCCGAAAAGCACAAACGCATTTCGGCCATCATCGCCCAAAAGTATAAGCTGCACATCCGCAAAATCACCAGCCGAAAGGAAATCAAGGAAACGGGTATTGCCCACGACATTTTCCGACTCATCAACAAGGCCTACACTCCGCTCTTCAACTATTCGCAAATGACCGAGCGGCAAATCGACCAGTACGTCAATATGTACGTGCCTGTGCTCGACCTCCGCATGGTCAGCATTGTCGAAAACGAGCAAAACGAAATTGTGGCCGTCGGCATATCCATGGCCTCGCTCTCTGAAGCCCTGCAAAAGGCCAAGGGCAAGCTTCTGCCCTTCGGGTGGTTCCACCTGCTCAAGGCTTTGAAGTGGAAACGTCCCAAGATGCTCGACCTCCTGCTGGTGGCCGTGCGCCCTGACTATCAGGGAAAAGGCGTCAACGCCCTGCTCTTCACCGACCTCATTCCCGTATATCAGGAACTCGGGTTTGAATATGCCGAAACCAATCCTGAACTCGAAATGAACGACAAAGTGCAGAACCAATGGCAATACTTTAAAACCGAACAGCACAAACGTCGCCGCTGCTTCAAAGGCAGTCTCTAAATGTGGCTCTCGGGCAAACAATCATTTGCCTTCCTTCTGCTTTGCAACAATCCTTCCTAACCCTTTTTTCTTAACGATATAAATGGCCGAAGATAACCTCCAACCTCAACCCAAACCCGAAGTGGTTTACGACGAAAGCAAAATCCGACACCTCGAAGACACGGAGCACATACGCACCCGACCGGGCATGTACATTGGCCGATTGGGCGATGGTTCGCACGCCGAAGACGGCATCTACGTGCTGCTCAAGGAAAGCATCGACAACAGCATCGACGAATTCAACGAAGGCTATGGTAAACGCATCGAAGTAAACATCCACGACAACCTTAGCGCCGAAATCCGCGACTACGGACGCGGCATTCCCCTCGGTGCACTGGTCGACGCGGTTTCGAAGCTCAACACGGGCGGTAAGTACGACACTGCCGTATTCACTGCCTCGGTGGGTATGAACGGGGTGGGTCTGAAAGCCGTCAATGCGCTCTCGGTGCGATTCGTGGCCCGCAGCGTACGCGACGGAAAAATGCGCGAAGCCACCTTCGAAAAGGGGGTACTCATCAGCGACACCGAAAGCACCACTGACGAGGAAAACGGCACCTACATCTTCTTCCAGCCCGACAAGCAGCTCTTCGTCAACTACCGTTTCCACTCGGAATTTGTGGAAAATCTGTTGCGGAACTACACCTACCTCAACACGGGACTGGCCATTTTCTACAACGGACGGCGCATCATCAGCCGCAACGGTCTGGAGGACTTGCTCAACGACAACATGACCGCCCCGGGCCTCTACCCCATTATCCACCTCACCGGGCCCAACATCGACATTGCCTTTACCCACACCTCGCAGTATGGCGAGGAGTATTACTCCTTTGTCAACGGCCAGCACACCACCCAGGGCGGTACGCACCAAAGTGCCTTCAAAGAGCACATTGCTCGCACCATCAAGGAGTATTTCGGCAAGAACTACGATGTGCAGGACGTGCGCAACGGACTCGTCGCAGCCATTGCCGTACGCGTCATCGAACCGCTCTTCGAAAGCCAAACCAAAATCAAACTGGGCTCGCTCACCATGGCGCCCGACAAGGACTCAAACGGGCAGCCCTTCCCGCTCTCGGGCATCAGCGTCAACAAGTTCGTGGGCGATTTCGTCAAGGAAAACGTCGACAACTACCTGCACATGCACACCGACATTGCCGATGTGCTGAAGCAGAAAATTGAGGAAAGCGAAAAGGAGCGCAAAGCCATTGCCGGCGTTACGAAGTTGGCGCGCGAACGGGCCAAAAAGGCCAACCTCCACAACCGCAAACTCCGCGACTGCCGCATCCACCTCAACGACCCGGCGCCCAAAAGCAAGAAAAAGGACGAGGAACCCGATGCCGACCCGCGCCTCGACTCTGCCATTTTCATCACCGAGGGCGACTCGGCCAGCGGTTCCATCACCAAGAGCCGCGATGTCAACACCCAGGCCGTATTTTCACTCCGCGGCAAACCGCTCAACTGCTTTGGCCTGACGAAAAAGGTGGTCTACGAAAACGAGGAATTCAACCTGCTACAGGCTGCGCTCAACATTGAAGACGGACTCGACGGCCTGCGCTACAACAAAGTCATCGTGGCCACCGATGCCGATGTCGACGGCATGCACATTCGCCTGCTCATGATTACCTTCTTCCTGCAGTTCTTCCCCGACCTCATCAAAAAGGGGCACGTCTACATCCTGCAAACGCCGCTCTTCCGTGTGCGTAACAAGAAGAAGAAACTGCGCAGCGCGTCGGCACCTGCCGCCAAGGGCAACAGCAAAGCTGCCGGTGCAGCCATACTGAAAAAGGCGCGCCAGTCCGACCGTTCGGAGTTCGAAACCATCTACTGCTATTCCGAGGAAGAGCGTCAGGCAGCCATCAAGCGTCTGAGTCCCGACCCCGAAATCACGCGATTCAAGGGATTGGGTGAAATTTCGCCCGACGAGTTCAAACACTTCATCGGTCCCGACATCCGCCTCGAACCCGTCACGCTGCACAAAAGCGACAATGTCAAGTCGCTGCTTGAATATTACATGGGCAAAAACACCATGGAGCGTCAGGGTTTCATCATCGACAACCTCGTCGTTGAGGAGGACCCCACCGAAAGCGATTTCTAAGCCTCTCTTTTTTCATTCACACTTCCCATTCTGCTATGAAAATAGCCATCTTCCCCGGGTCGTTCGACCCCTTCACCGTGGGCCATGCCAGCATCGTTGAGCGCGGGCTTCCCATGTTCGACCGCATTGTCATTGGCGTAGGTGTCAACGACAGCAAGCGCTCGCTCTTTTCAACCGACGAACGCGTTGAAGCCATCAGCCGCATCTATGCCGACGAACCGCGCATCAAGGTGGTGGCCTACAACGACCTCACCGTCGACCTCGTACGCCGCGAAGGGGCTCAGTTCATTCTGCGCGGCCTTCGTTCGGTCAAGGATTTTGAATACGAGCGCGACATTGCCGCTATGAACCACCGGCTTTCGGGGGTCGAAACAGTGATGCTCTTCACCGAATCGCACATTGCCGACATTTCGTCGAGCGTCGTGCGCGAACTCATCGCCTACGGCAAGGACGTGTCCGACTTCCTGCCGCGTCGCCACACCCCCCGTTCCACCGACGAATAGTCCACGCGGAACCGGGTGCTCATTTCATTCAAAAAATGTACAATATGAAAAAACTCCTACTGCTGCTCGCGCTGCTGCTCACCCTCCCGGTCTGCGCACAACACCGCAGCCCTTACGACGACATCGACGTCAACCAACTCAAAAAACTGCAAATGGCACAAATCGCCATTACCAGTCTTTATGTCGACAGTGTCGACCAGAAAAAACTCGTTGAAGATGCCATCAACGGCATACTCAGCAAGCTCGACCCGCACTCTTCCTACACCAACGCCAAGGAAACACGCAAACTCACCGAACCGCTCACCGGAAACTTCGAAGGCATCGGGGTAAGTTTCAACATCGACAAAGACACGCTCCTCGTGCTGCAAGTTGTCAGCAAAGGGCCTTGCCAAAAGGCGGGTGTACTTGAAGGCGACCGCATCATCGCCGTCAACGGCCGCACCATTGCGGGGGTAAAAATGGACCGCGACAGCATCATGACGCTCCTGCGCGGCCCCAAGGGCACCATTGCCCGCCTCGACATTGTGCGCCGCGGAGCCAAAGACGTGCTGCACTTTAAAATCGTGCGCGACAAAATTCCGCTCAACACCGTCGACGCGGCCTACCTCATCACCCCCACCACAGGCTACATCAAGCTCGACAGCTTCGGAGCCACTTCGGGCAAGGAGGTACACGACAAAATCAAGGAATTGCAGCAACAGGGCATGCAGGACCTCATTCTCGACCTCCAGTTCAACGGTGGCGGCTACCTCAACGCCGCCCAGGAGGTGGCCAGCGAATTTCTGCCCAACGGCAAAATGATTGTCTACACCGACGGCCGCGTCATGCCGCGTCAGGAACTGCGTGCCGAGGGCAACGGACTCATGCAGCACAAGGGTCGCCTCGTTGTGCTGGTCGACGAATTTTCGGCCTCAGCTGCCGAAATTGTGAGCGGTGCCATTCAGGACCACGACCGCGGCACCATCATTGGCCGCCGCACCTTCGGCAAGGGTCTGGTGCAACGCCCCATCGACCTCCCCGACAGCTCCATGATTCGCCTCACCGTGTCGCATTACTACACGCCTTCGGGCCGCTGCATCCAAAAGCCCTACGCCAAGGGGCAGAAAGAGGCCTACAACCGCGACCTCGACAACCGCTACACGCACGGCGAACTCACCTCGGTCGACAGCATCCGCCTCGACTCTACCAAGGTGTACCACACGCTCGAAAAGCATCGCACCGTCTACGGTGGCGGCGGCATCATGCCCGACATCTTTGTGCCGCTCGACACCACCGCCAATCCGCCCTTGCTGCGTGCCATTTACCGCAACAACCTGGTGCTCGAAGCTACCTTGCACTATGCCGACTCGCACCGCAAGGAAATCAAACGCAAATACCGCTCATTTGCCGACTTCGACGCCAAGTTCGAAGCACCGACCGAACTCATCGACTCCATAATGGCCAATGCCAAACGCAAAAAACTGGAACCGAAGGACGACAAGGACCTGGCCGACACGCGTCGCGAACTAGCCATCTTGCTCAAAGGCTCCATCATCATGCACCTGTGGGACCGCAACGAGTATTTCCAATACACCAACCGCCGCAACGACATCGTTAAGCGTGCGTTGGAATTTTTGAACGAGGGCAAGTAAACCCTCTGACCTCGTTCATCTCTCCATCAAGCAGGAGGTGTGCATCCCAACCGCACACCTCCTGCTTTTTTTTAGCGGAAAGCATCACGGAGTTTTGCAAAAGTTGCCACGCTGCAAACACAAAAAAATGCAGAACGGCCCATAAATAAAGCGAAAAAAATTTGGCAGATTCGCAAATAGTTCATACCTTTGCAACGCATTTCGGAAACGAATGCCATCAATAATGGATGTTCCATGGTGTAATGGTAGCACTAGAGTTTTTGGTTCTCTCAGTCATCGTTCGAATCGGTGTGGAACAACATCCCCTTCCCCCAGAGTTCTGCTTTCCCCGCAGAACTCTTTTTTCTAAGCAGTGTCTATATGACACTGCTTTTTTTGTTTCTAACTCCTTCCTAATCATTTCTTCGGGGCGGCTTCACCCATTGAAAATGCACTCGAACCTGACGCGCACTTACACGCGGCTACGAATGACACGAAGGTTGATGAAATCAGTAGCAAAAAGGTGTGGGGCTGCAGCATTGGGGTGAGGCAAAACGTTGCTGCTTCGCACGTCTTGAGAATCGGCAAGAGATAAAATGTTATCACTTTGAAAGGGGAAACATTTCGCGGCTTCGGGTGCGCAGGGACGGATTCAACAAACAGGTGAATAAAGGTGAAAATGAACGAATTCGCCTTTAGCTTCATGGCAAAGCGGAATGAGCGGGTGTGAAACCGATTGGAACGTTTTTCTGAAAACGCTGATTATCAGTAGTTCCAATATTGTTGAAACTAGCTCGGAACTAATTTCAACTAGCTCGGAACTAATTTCGACTAGCTCGGAACTAATTTCGACTGGCTCGGAACTAATTCGGATAATCGCGGAACTACTGATAATCAGCGTTTTCAAAAAACGCAAGCATCGGTATCGCGTACGCTGGAATTTGGGGAAGGGATGCCCCAAGCGGAGCGTTCTCATTTTCAATTCGGTAATGTCTTTTGGTAAAATCCATAGGGTGTTTATTAGGGGGTATCAGCGGGGGGATACGTGGGCGCAAACCGGGGGGAAACACATGGGTATACCCATATATATATTGTTTCCAAAATGCATGCCACATTCGTGCAAATCATAACCGGGCAAAAACGCGCGTAATATTCGCATTCATTTTGATTGGAACGCGACAAAACGCGCTGTATTTCAATGGTTTTGAGGCCGCGGCGTCCTGTAATGGCAATGGTATTTCAGGGCGCCACGGATTCAAAACCATTGAATTATCGCATGTATACTATACCCTTGCCCAACATTTGCCACTGCGCTCGCCTTTCACTATCTTTGCCATAAAATAAAAAACGTGATGAACTCCCTCTCTGCTCTCTATCGCATTTGGCGACGACAACTGACCCGTCTGGAATCCATACTGCCCAATACCGAAATAACACTTGAGGGGAAACAACGGCAGGCTGTCTACTTTTACGGTACATTCACCTCACTACTCAGCATACTCTTTACCCTGAGCGACATGACCGGCCCTTCGGGCATAGTGTTCTCCACCATCAACCTCGTAAGCGCCATAGCTTCCTTGCTCCTTTTTATTGCTTACCTGACCAGACACCTGAAGCTCACACCGGCACTGACATCGGCACTGCTGCTGACGCAAACGGCCACTTCGGTCGAAAACCTCATCTGCGCCTTCTACCCCTCGTCCTTCCATATCAGCCTCATCACCGCCAATATGATGCTTTCGGCCATTGCCATGATGCTGGCCGTGCTGGCCTATCTGCGCTGGGTACCCACCATCATTGCTGCTACCAGTTTGCTCACCTTCGGCATTTGTACCCTCATTACGCGCGACGAGGGATTGATGTGCTTTCTCGGTGTGTTCACGTTCATCGTAGTGATTGTGTGTATCCTGGGCGAAAGGGTGATTCGGAACTATCAAAAACTGCAATCGGAAAACTCGGGACTGAAAAGCGACGAACGAAGTCTGATGATGGCCCTGCGACTGAACAAAAAACAGGTAAAGGCTTACATCGAACTCTCTATGGTGAATAAACCCAATGCCCGGGATATGGAGGTGTTCTTCGACATGGCGGGCGATGCGGTGAAACGTAAACTCGTAACGGCGGTTATGGACTACCTGAATAAGGAGAACTGTAAACGCGAAAGGGTGGTCAGTGCCTTCCCCGAACTCACGCCTTCGGAACACGAGGTGTGCATGCTCATTGTTCAAGGCAAAAAACAAAGCGAAATATGTACGCTGCTGAACGAAACGCAAACAAACATCAGTGCGCACCGCGGACATATCCGCAAAAAACTGGGACTGAACCCTGAGGACAACTTGCGCGATGTGCTGACCGAACGCATGAAGCAGCAAGGCAAACTCTCAGGATTTACCCCCCCCTATCGTTAATGCACTATCGGCTGCCCCCAACCGCACTAAATGACGAAAATCAAGCCTAAAACCCCAAAATCAGCATTTTTTCAAAAAAATAAGTGCTTAAAATTTGGATAGTATCGCAGAAAGCCGTATCTTTGCACCGCTTAAAGCCTAAAAGCAGGCAGTAAGTAGCCCAGATGGCGGAATCGGTAGACGCGCTGGTCTCAAACACCAGTGGGGCAACCCGTGCCGGTTCGACCCCGGCTCTGGGTACGCTAAAAGCTAAGTATTTGATTATTCATTTACTTAGCTTTTTTGTTTTTATCGGAGATGTTCCCAAATTGTCCCCGATCATCCTTATGTATTCCACCAAAGATGAGGCATTTACTTCATGCCATCTATTACTTTAAGTATAGATTCGGGCTTTTCTACCATTCGCAATACATTCACGAAAGAAAGGGTTTAATTCTATATTCTGATTAGTAGATATTTACAGACCTTTTTCCAGCACAATCCTAACTGAAAGAACGACTAAAAAGAGCATGTTTTCACTTTTGTTCTAAACCACGCTTTTCTTCTACTTTCTGTAAGTACCGATTGCTGCAAAACACATATTTGTCAAATTACCCTTTCAAAAAATAGTATGAAACCTTAATGCTTTTAAAATATGCGTTAAAAGAGTTTCAATGGTTGTGTGCTTCTGAAAAAAAGACTACTTTTGCGCTCGTGAAGAAAATGTGAAGATAAGGTGTGCACCTACATTAACTGATTTAGCAAGTGATGGACGTGTAGGCGTGATTTTGTCTGTCATTACCTCACGCAAGGAAGGGCAACAAAAGAACAAAAACGTGAAATAACCAACAAATCTTTTTATTAACTCAATTACTTAATTAAATCTGTTAGCAAATGAAACGGTTTTACAAATTCCTTTCATTGTTCCTGTTCGCGTTAATAGGAATGACCAATGCGTCTGCTCAGGATTATAAAGCAGGCAAATTGCTCACTACCCCTGAAGAGGTGGTTGGCAAGGACGTAGTGCTGAATATTCCTTTGACAAGCAGCGACTTTGGTAGTGCAGGTTACATGAACGGCCCCGGTAAGGTAAGCCAGGTTGTAACTGAATCTTGTATTTACAACTTTGAACCGGTAGAAGGCGAAGCCGAAGGCCATCCCCTTTACCTTTTGAAGCAGAAATCAACCGGCCTTTATTTGGCTGATGACAACATCACGGGCGAAACCGACCACGTGGACTACACTGCTGACAAGAGCAAAGCATTCAAAATGACGGTGCTCGTTGCAGAGTTAATGAATGATGAGAACACCGACCCGAAAACTCGTAACTCTTCATTCTCAGGTAAGCACTTGGGCTTGACTCAAACAGCTTTCGTGTTGACCCGCGATCAAAAATTCTCTGAACCTCAGGAAGGTGGTAACCAATACTGCTACTTAGGTTACTTCGGCGTTTGCTTCTACAGCCCCTATGTAGACACGAATGCTTGGGAAATCTACGAACTGGCTAAGGTTCAGGGTGAAGAATTGCTCTCGAACTACCTCACGCGTTATCAGGTAGACGCAACAAACTTCCCCAACGACAAGACCATCCCCGGTTACTTCCAGAAGGCTGCTTACGACAAGGCTTTGGCTGCTTACAACGCTGCCAACGAAGCTTCAACGAAAGAGGTTTCAAACGAAGAAGCTGAACGCCTCTGCAAAGAGTTGAAGGCTGCTTACGAAGAACTCTTGGCTGCTCGTATCCCCCTGAGCGAAGGTTACTACTACATCAACATGCCCAAGAGCGACCGCACCATGACCACCAATACCAAGGTGACCAATGGTAAGAGCGAAGACTTGCTGTGGATGAAGACCGGTTTCCAAATGCCTAACCCCATCGATGCTACGGCTGCTGCCTACATCTGGAAGGTTACGCCCGTAGGTAAGGACTCGTTCACGGTACAGAACTTCTACAGCAACCAGTACATCAGCAACAAGCGCAGCACGAACTACAAGGTGCCCGGCGACGATGCTGTGGCTTTCTTGGTTCAGAACGAAAGCGCCATCCTCGGTATTGCCAACAAGAGCAATAACAACAAGTCGGCATTCATCTTCTATGCCAACACCCAGGCTTGGGACACGCAGTTCCACGCTAAGCACGACAACCATGGTGTGATGTCTTGGAACGATGTAGACAATGCAAACAACCAGTTCGTGTTCAACCCCGTTCCTCAGGCCGACATCGACAAAATCAAGGCTGAAGTGGCTCAGCAGAAGCTGAACGAAGACTTGAACGCTGTTTACAGCCAGGCTCTTAGCGTTTACTGGAGCGGTATCAAGGTAACCGGTGCTCCCGCTGACGAGGTGTTTACCGACAACGGCGGTTTGGCTGTTCAGTACTTCTCTGAAAGCAAGGATGCTAGTGAAGGTACACTCGAAGCTTTGGGCGACGGCAACTTCGATACTTACTTCCACTCTAACTGGCACAATGGTACGTTCAATCCCTCTTTGAATAAGTATCACTATGTAGCCGTTGAACTCAGCGAAGCTCTGAGCAAGGGTCTTTCAGTGAAGATGGCTAAGCGTATGAACATGCAGGAATACCCCATGCAGCTCGCTATTTTCGGTGCCAACGAAATGGCCGAAACCGATGCTGACACGAAGTGGGAACTCCTTGGCTTCTCGAACGTAACTTGGGACATCACGAACCCCACTGTAAGCAACGAAGCTCAGGCTGCTAAGGCTATCGGTACTGCCGGTATCACCTTCGAAGGTAGCTACAAGTACTTCAAGTTTGCTGCTACGAAGACTGAATACCGCATTGACAACAAGCTGACTGACCGCGGTTACATCGCTTTGAGCGAACTCCAGGTTTACCCCGGTACGGAAGATGCTGAAAACTCTACCATCAAGTTCGTTTCGGCTGAAACGCGCAAGAACATGGAAACTCAGTTGGCCGGTGCCAAGGCTGAACTCGATGCCAAGAAGGCTACGCAGGCTCAGATTGACAACCTCCAGGCTGCTTACGACAAGTTCGTTGAAGAACTCCCCGTTCCCTCACTCTTGACTGACGCTATCGCTGCTGCCAAGAAGGCTAAGAACGACGCTAAGAACGCCGGCTACATCGACGAAGATGGTAGCAAGGGCGTAGGTTACTACAGCATGGACGCTGTTGAAGCATTCGACGCTGCCATCGAAGCTGCTGAAGCTTTCGACACGAACGGCAAAACGGCTGCTGAAATCAACGCTGAAGTGAAGAAGGTGAAGGATGCTACCGTAGCATTCCAGAATGGCTTCACGCTCCCCGAAGTTGGTAAGTACTACACGCTCCGCGGTTTCTCGAACAAGGTGAACAACTACACCAGCGACGAGTCTTGGCAGCTCACCTCGTACATGGCTCAGGTTCGCTCAACGGGCAACAGCCTCGAAGGTGGCTTGATGATGACTCGCCCCGACGGTGCTAACACGGTTGAATCGTTGAAGAACGATAAGAACGTGGTTGAAATCAACGAGGAACTCGATGCTATGCTCTCTGACACTATCGACGCTACTACGCACTTGAGCTACCTCTGGTACGTAGAAAAGGCTGAAGCCGGTAAACTCACGCTGCGCAACGTAGGTACGGGTATGTACCTTGCTCCTAAGGCAGGTGCTATCGGTCAGTCGGTTGAAGCTGCTGAATTTTCGCTCTCACTCGTTAAGCCCGGTGGCTTCGCTTTGAGCCTCGGTAAGAACGAAAATGGTGCTGAACAGTACTTGAACGCTTTGTCGAGCGATGGCCTTACGGCTTGGGGCGACAAGGGTGATGCTAACTCACACTGGTTCTTCAAGGGCCTCGATGCTGACGTTGCCACTTCAAGCGCTTACTGGCCTGTTGCTGCCGAGAAATATCAGATTCTGACCTTGCCGTTCGGCGTGGCTGCTCCCAGCATGGGTGCTGACTACGGTGTGGCTTACAAGGTGGTAGGTGTTACGGAAGAAAACAAGCTCGTGCTTGCTGAATACGCTGACGAAAACATCGAAGCCGGTATGCCGTTCATCTACAAGGGCGGTTTGGCTACAAACCTCGACGCTTCAATGTTCGCTGAATTCGAATATGCTGACGGCGAAATTTCTGCTATCGACAATGTGAAGTTCGCTTTCGAAGCTAAGGAAGCTAACGGCTTGGTTGGTCAGCTCTGCGGCTCGAAGAAGGTAGGTGCAGGCTATGCTTACCTCCAGAACGGCAATGCAGTGGCTACTTCGGCTGAAGGTACGAACATCGGTGCCAACAGCGGTTACATCTTTGTTCCCGATACGGCTGACAAGGTAACTGAAGATGCCGGTACTGCTACAATCGACCTCGGCAAGCTCGTTATCAACAGCATCGAACAGAACGACGTTGTTGTTCTTCCCACCACGGTTAACGTTTACAGCTTGAACGGTACGCTCCTCCGCAAGAACGTGAAGGCTACGAACGCTACGCAGGGTCTGCCCGCAGGCATCTACGTGGTAGGTAACCAGAAGGTTCTCGTGAAGTAATCTTTCTTTGATAAATCAGGTTTTCAATAACCTATAAATAATTAAGCCGCCCCACGCGCTCATGTGTGGGGCGGCTTTTCTGTGTTTAAGTGGGGATTTTTTTGAGGGGGGGGGAGGCATTATCGGGCGAATCACATGGGTGAATTATCGGGCGAAACACACGGGCTCAAATCGGGGCGAAACACACGGTTTTACCCATATATATATCGTTTTCAAAACGCATGCTAACCAACGATTTACGTCCGTGGGATGTCGGGGGGGGCGTTGCCCCTATTCCGACGTTTTGCCCTTACAGGGCGCGATACCTTTTAAACCCTGGTCATGGGGGAACCCAGGGTGTCGTTCACTCCGTTCACTTTACCCTGGGCTGAGATACCCCTGCCCTTACAGGGCGCCGCGGATTCAAAACCATTGAATTATCGCATGTCATATGCGTTTCGATAGGGCACCGCGGTTTCAGAACCATTGAATTACAACATATTTCATGCGTACGCTATACCCTTCCCTCGCTCAACAAATACAAACCACATTCGTGCATTTCATAACCGGGCGAAAACGCGCGTATTATTCGCATTCATTTTGATTGGAACGCAACAAAACGCGCATAAAACTCGCATTCATTTTGATTGGAACGCAACAAAACGCGCATAAAACTCGCATTCATTCTAATTGGAACGCAACAAAAACGCGCTGTATTTCAATGGTTTTGAGGACGCGGCGCCCTGTAAGGGCAATGTCTGTGCAAACCGAATGCAGAGCGACGAGAGCTTGCTCTCAAGAGCTATGCTGAGGTGCAGCCTGACTTCGCCGGAGGCAATGGTATCTCAGCCCAGGGTATAGTGAACGGAGTGAACGACACCCTGGGTCCCCCCACGACTGGGTTTTATTACATTCGCGCCCTGTAGGGGCAATATGTCGAAAATGGGGCAACGCCCCTCGACACATACGGGCGAATTATCACGCGAATCACATGGGTGAATTATCGAGCGAAACACACGGGCTCAAATCGGGGCGAAACACACGGTATATAACCGGCACTCTATATGTAATAGTCGAGTCCTTTGACGCTGCCGTTTTGCCCATTCTCAGCCCGAAAAACGCGCTTATTTCTCTGCTGGCAGTATAATTGCCCCACGCACAGCAAAAACCGCTTGAAATACGGCAATAAAAGCCCTTTTTTCCCTGCCGGAATAGCCCTTTCATGGAGAAAAATGATTAACTTTGCGGAAGCGAATTTAGGCTGCACCTCAGCATTACCCGTGCAAACGCGTTTGCCCCGGTACTGCATTCGGTTGGCACTAACTTTGCGGAAGCGAATTTAGGCTGCACCTCAGCCGAAATTTCGAAAAACAACACAAACAGAGAATTATCATACGACCACAAAATGGAAGAAATAGAAAAGCAAGGCGCAACGGAATACAGTGCCAGTAACATTCAAGTGCTCGAAGGACTTGAAGCTGTGCGTAAGCGCCCCGCTATGTATATTGGCGACATCAGCGAAAAGGGTTTGCACCACTTGGTTTACGAAACCGTGGACAACTCTATCGACGAAGCCCTGGCCGGCTATTGCACCCACATTGAAGTGACCATCTGCGAAGATAACTCAATCATTGTGCAGGACAACGGACGCGGTATCCCCGTGGATATGCACCCCAAAGAAGGACGCTCTGCCCTTGAAGTGGTGATGACCGTGCTGCATGCCGGCGGTAAGTTCGACAAAGGCTCGTACAAAGTGTCGGGCGGTTTGCACGGCGTGGGTGTGAGCTGTGTGAATGCCTTGTCGACCAAAATGGTGTCGAAGGTGTTCCGCGATGGTAAAATTTACCGACAGGAATATGCCAAGGGACATCCGCAGGCTCCGGTGGAAGTGGTGGGCGAAACCGACTTGCGCGGTACGCGTCAGCACTTCTGGCCCGATCCGACCATCTTTACCACTACGACTTACAAATATGACATCCTGGCCAACCGTATGCGCGAACTGGCCTTCCTGAACGCAGGTATCACCATTACGCTGACTGACTTGCGCAAGGACGACGAGGGTAATACGCGTCAGGATGTGTTTCACTCGGACCTCGGTCTTCGCGAGTTCGTGCGCTACATTGACTCGTCGCGTACGCACTTGTTCGACGATGTGATTTACATCAACACTGAAAAGAACAACATTCCTATCGAGGTGGCTATCATGTATAACACGTCGTATAGCGAAAACCTCCACTCGTATGTGAACAACATCAACACCATCGAGGGCGGTACGCATCTGGTGGGTTTCCGCTCGGCTGTGACGCGCGTGCTGAAAAAGTATGCTGAGGAAACGGCTGCCAAGCAGCTTGAAAAGGCAAAGGTGGAAATTGCGGGTGAGGACTTCCGCGAGGGTCTGACGGCGGTGATTTCGGTGAAGGTGGCCGAACCGCAGTTCGAAGGACAAACGAAAACGAAGCTGGGCAACAGCGAGGTGGCCGGTGCGGTGAACCAGGCTGTGGGCGAGGCGCTGACTTACTACCTCGAAGAACACCCGAAGGAGGCCAAACTCGTGGTCGACAAGGTGATTCTGGCTGCTACGGCACGTGTGGCTGCCCGCAAGGCGCGCGAAAGCGTGCAGCGCAAGAGTCCGTTCTCGGGCGGTGGTCTGCCGGGTAAACTGTCGGACTGTTCATCGAAGGACCCGTCGATTTGCGAACTCTTCCTGGTCGAGGGTGACTCGGCAGGTGGTTCGGCAAAACAGGGCCGTAGCCGCGCTACGCAGGCGATTCTGCCTTTGAGAGGTAAGATTCTGAACGTGGAAAAGGCTATGTGGCACAAGGCTTTCGAAAGCGACGAGGTGAACAACATTATCCAGGCTCTGGGCATTCGCTTTGGCATGGGTGAGGATTCGAAAGAGGCTAACCTTGACAAACTGCGCTACCACAAGGTGATTATCATGGCCGATGCCGACGTCGACGGTCAGCACATTGCTACGCTGATCATGACGCTCTTCTATCGCTACATGCCGCAGATTATTCAGGATGGCTACCTGTACATTGCCATGCCGCCGCTTTACCGCTGCACCAAGGGCAAAATTCAGGAGTATTGCTACACGGACCGCGACCGACAAATATTTATGGATAAATATGGCGATGGCTCGGAGGACAGCATCAAGACGCAGCGCTACAAAGGTTTGGGCGAAATGAACCCCGAACAGCTGTGGGAAACGACGATGTGCCCCGAAACGCGTATGCTGAAGCAGGTGTCGCTTGAAAATGCAGCCGATGCTGACTATGTGTTTAGCATGCTCATGGGCGACGATGTGGGCCCGCGCCGTGAATTCATCGAAAAGAACGCTATTTACGCCAATATCGACGCGTAACAACTGAACCAAAAAACTGAACAACCGCTTGACTTTCCCGCCCATTGGTTTCGGGGTGGGGTCAGGCGGTTGTTTGTGTTTGCAACGCCACTTTGATTTTCCTTTTTTCCTCAAAAAAATAAAAATTCTTTTCTATGCACCTTACACGCCTGACTTTGCTGTGCAGCTGGCTATGCGGCCTGCTACTGACTGCACAGGAACCTGCCGACTATGTGAACCCCTTTGTCGGCACTACGAATTATGGCACTTGTAACCCCGGGGCGATGTGTCCGAGCGGCATGATGAGTGCTGTGCCGTTTAACGTGATGGGCTCGGACCTGAACACTTACGACAAGGATAAACGCTGGTGGAGTACGCCCTACGAACACACAAATTCGTACTTTACGGGCTATTCGCACGTGAACCTGAGCGGTGTGGGCTGCCCCGACCTGGGGTCGCTGCTGCTCATGCCTACGATGGCTGATACGCTGTGTGTGGACTTTCACCAGTATGGTTCGACTTACACCGACGAGGTGGCTACACCGGGCTACTATGCAAACACGCTGACCAAATATGGCATCCGCACGGAGGTGACGACTACACCGCGCACGTCGGTGGCACGCTTTACCTTTGGCAAGGGACGCAGCCACATTCTGCTGAACCTGGGCGAGGGGCTGACGAACGAAACGGGGGCTACGGTGCGGTTCAGCGCGCCAAACGAAATTGAAGGCAGCAAACTGCTGGGCACGTTTTGCTACGATGCGCGCCAGGCGGTGTTCCCGATTTACTTTGTGATGCGGGTGGAGCGTGCCGGCACAACTTCGGGCTACTGGAAGTATCAGCGGCCGAAAATGGGCATCGAGGCGCAGTGGGACCCGGATAATGCGCGCTACAAACTGTATACGGCCTACCGCAAGGAAATGAGCGGCGACGATATCGGGGCGTGGTTCAGCTTCGATACGCACGAGGGCGAACAGGTGGTGGTGCGAATGGGGGTGAGCTTTGTGAGCATCGAAAATGCCCGCGAGAACCTGGAGGCGGAACAGCGCGGACGTTCGTTCGACGAGCTGCGCACTGAGGCGCGGAAACGCTGGAACGATGACTTGGGACGTATCCGCGTGGAGGGCGGCAGCGAGGAGCAGCGACGGGTGTTCTACACGGCGCTTTACCACTTGCTGATTCACCCGAATGTGCTGAACGATGTGAACGGACAGTATCCGGCCATGGAGAGCAGCGAAATACGCACGACGAAGGGTAACCGCTACACGGTGTTCAGCCTGTGGGATACGTATCGCAATGTGCATCAGTTGCTGACACTGGTGTATCCGGAACGGCAGCGCGACATGCTGAACTCGATGCTGGGCATGTACGAGGAGCATGGCTGGCTGCCGAAATGGGAGCTTTACGGGCGCGAAACGTACACGATGGAGGGCGACCCTTCGATTCCGGTGATTGTGGACTCGTGGATGAAGGGATTGCGCCACTTCGATGCGGAACTGGCTTACGAGGCTATGCGCAAGGGGGCGGTAACGCCGGGCAGTGAGAACAAACTGCGACCGGACAACGACGACTACTTGCGCCTGGGCTACATTCCGCTGCGCTCGCCTTACGATAACTCGGTGAGCCATGCCTTGGAGTATTACATTGCAGACTACGCGCTGAGCCGCATGGCGCAGGCGCTGGGAAAGACGGAGGATGCGCGGCTGTTTGCGAGCCGGGCGCAGGGTTACCGCCACTATTTCAGTCCGGAATATGGCACGTTGCGGCCGTTGCTGCCGAATGGGCAATTTTTGAGTCCGTTTAACCCGCGTCAGGGTGAGAACTTTGAGCCTTGTCCGGGCTTTCATGAGGGTTCGGCGTGGAACTACACCTTTTATGTGCCGCACGACATTCCGGGGCTGGCGCGCCTGATGGGCGGAAAGAAGGCTTTTGTTGGGAAACTGCAACGGGTGTTTGACGAGGGGCTGTACGACCCGGCCAACGAGCCTGACATTGCTTACCCTTACTTGTTCTCGTACTTCAAGGGTGAGGAGTGGCGTACGCAGCAGCTGACGCGCAGCCTCCTGGCCAAGCATTTCACGTCGAAACCTAACGGACTGCCGGGCAACGAGGATACGGGCACGATGTCGGCCTGGGCGCTGTTCTCGATGATGGGCTTTTACCCGAATTGTCCAGGCGACCCGACGTACATTCTGACGGCTCCGGTGTTCGACCGCATCGTCATCAGCCTGCAGCCCGGTTACTATGCGCGCCGCGAGCTGGTTATCGAGGCGCCGGGGGCTACGGGCTCGCAGGCCTACATACGCCGGGCTACGCTGGGGGGCAAAAAGCTGAAGGGCTATTTGCTGAACCACGACGACCTGGTGAACGGCGGCACGCTGCGCATTGAATTTGACGCCAAGGCTCAATGAAAAGCGGCTGTTTTCCTGACAATTCCGACGCAACAGGCGGATAGCTGACAGGTATGCAGCAGGGTCCGGCTTGGCTTACAGTCAGAGATTTGTAAGCTAAGCCGGACTTTTTTTAGCATAAATCACAGAAAGAGGGGGAAAAGTGTTCCTTATGTATTATTTATTGGCATTATTCGCGGATTTATTTGCGACCGATATTTAAATTCCCTACATTTGTTGCAGAAAATAAACATGGGGAACGCGTTTCCCCGCAAATCCTTAATAAATATGAAGACAAAAGCATTATTACTGGGAGCACTCCTGGCAGGCAGTGCCCTGACAGCTTCAGCACAGAGTGCAGGCGAATTTCGTTTTGGTGTAACCGCTGGTATGAACGTGCCTAAGATTACGGATTTAAACGCTGACTGTCGCATTGGTTTCAATGTAGGTGTACGCGGAGAATATAATTTTACGAACAATGTGTTTGCTGACTTCGGCTTGTCGTTTACGCAGAAGGGTTGCGAATACGAGTACATGGATGACGACGTGGCTAAGGTGAAGATGACCCCCGGCTATTTGGAAATTCCCTTGAACGTGGGTTACCGCTTTAACTTGGGCAACAATGTGTCGATTTTCGGTGCTACGGGTCCTTACTTTGCCTTTGGCGTTTGCGGTAAGACGAAGGTTGAACTTTTAGGCAAGGAAGACAAAGTAGACTTCTTCGATGGTGACAACGGCGCTAACGTGTTTGATGCCGGATGGGGCGTGAAACTGGGCGTTGAAGCTAAGGGCTTCCAAATTGGTTTCGGCTATGAATATGGCTTTACCAAGGTGGTTGACGATACTTCGTGTCACAACTCTAACTTTATGGTGAACGTGGCTTACATGTTCTAAATAATTTTTCATGGTATGAACAGTGTTCTATATTCAGCTTTAATGAACACTGATTGACTCAAGAAGATAAAACTTTTCGATTTTATCAAATGGAAGCCTGTATGCAGTGAGTGCATGCAGGCTTTTTTTGTGTGGAAAGGGGTGCCCACAAAAGAAAATGTAAAAATAATTTTGAACACCTACTTAAAGTTCGCCTTTATCTTCATTTCAAGGCGGAATTAGCGTTTGCGAAACCAACTTTGGTGTTTTTCTGAACGCGCTGATTATCAGCGATTCCGATATTCTTAAAACTAGCTCGGAACTAATTCAAACTAGCTCGGAACTAATTTCAACTAGCTCGGAACTAATTTCAACAAGCTCGGAACTAATTCGGACAATCGCGGCGTAATTTTTGACGACGGTTCATCGCGGGGTTTAAGCAACGGCGAATTGGGGGAGAAACAAACTGACTATTTAAATAAGTAGGTGTTCAAAATTATTTTATATTATTCTATCGAAGTATTTTTACTTTGAACCGGTGTTCTTGCACCGCATCTGCTCGCCCTGTCCTCAGTCACATAGCCCGCTATGCTCCTGAGTACAGAACAAGCAGCTACGGCACAATAACACAATTCAAATGTAAAAATAATTATGAACACCTACTTATAATTTCACCTACATAGCGGTGTGCTGTTTAACAAAAACAAAAAGAGGCCGCACAGCGCTCTGTGGACCTCTTTTTAGGACAAGAACATAACAATCTTCATATTCTACTTAACTCGATGCAAAGATACGGGCTTTTGAGGGGCATGCAAATACCCAAGAATGGGTAATTGAGGGGGTTGTGGGGCTTTATGGATAGGAAAAAAGAGCCTGACGCTCGTTTTTAGGGGCGTACAGGCTCTTTTATAGAGGTAGATTAGCATTCACCAGCTTCATGGCTCGTGAGGCCTGCTGTGGGCAAAATGCTACAATTTGTAACCTATGGAGATGAGACCGGAGATGTTGCGGCGGCCGGCGGTATTGAACTTGGCCAAACCGAAGTCGGCTTCGATGCCGAGGGTCATGCCCATGGGAAACTGATAGCCTACCATGGCTTGAATGCCGGCGTCGAAACGGTGTGTGCCGGGTTCGTTGAAGGTTTTCTTTTCGTAATAAAAGCGTTCGGCGCCGGGGCGTTCGGTGTCGCCCTTGGTTTTTTGCTTGCCTGTGATGCCGTAGGCCACGTAGGGGCCGGCACTGAACACGACATAGCGCGATTCGCCGGTGCGCAGGTAGTAGGAAAAGAGGAGGGGCAGCTGCAGGTAGTTCTGCGTGGCGGAACGGTTCATAATGCCCATGATGGGTTCGCCGGTTTCTTCGTCGAACAACTGGTTGCCTTTTTCGTCGAACACGTAGACTGACTGGTTGGGGTCTTTCCAACCTTTGCCGTAAATGGCGAGGCCGGGGGTGAAGGTCCAGTGCTGGTCGAACTCTATTTCATAACCTACACCTACCTTGAAGGCTCCGACGGCTTCGGACGTTCCGTAGTGCGAGGCTAAACCGCCGCCAAACTTGAACTGAAGGTTCTGCGCCGTGGCACAGCCTGCTGCGATGAACAGGCCGAGCATGAGGGTGATGATTCTGTTGCGCATAAATGAATGAAAATGAAGTTGCTGCTGCAAATGGGTGTTGCTGCATTAAACGGTTTCGAAACACGCGGCTGGAAGGGGCTGGCGCTTCAGAAGCTGTTTAAATTTTATTCCAGCTTCTTAGTCCTGAAAGAACTGTCGCCAGTCGTCCTTGCGAGCTTTGCGGGGCACACCAAAGTCGTCGGCGTCCTTGGCTTTGCGTCCGCCTTTTTGGCCTTTGCGTTCGGCTTTCCATGCGGCTTTGAGGCTGCGCGAATCGGCGGCTTCGGCAAAAGTGCGTCCCTTGCGTTCGCGACGTTCGGCCTTGCGCTCGCCTTTGGCTTTGCCTTCGCCCTTGCGACGGGGGCCATTGGGCGTTCCGTCTTCGCGGTCGGCACTGTCGACAACGACTTTGCGGTCGCCTACCTTGGCGCGCTTCATTTTGCTGATGACGAGGTCGGCATCTTCTTCGGGAACTTCGAAGAACGAGCAGTTGGTGGTGAGGTCAATACGTCCTATCTCGACCTTGGTGTCGCGTACGTAGCGATTGACAAGGTTGATGATTTCGCGTGCATAGAAATTGTCGCGTTTGCCGAGGTTGATGAACAGGCGCTTGTAGCCTTCTTCGGCCTGGTGCGAACCGCCCTTTTCGCTGCGACGCTCACGACGGGGTTTGTCGGAATCGGCTGCCGAACGGCGGTCGGTGGGCTGCTCAATCTGGGGAGCATCGGCATAGTAGCGCAAGAAGTGGCCGAACTCGCGGCTGACAATGCGCTTGATGAGGTCTTCCTTGGTGAGCCATTCGAGCTTGCGGAAAATTTCGGGCAGGAAGGGGGAAATTTCGGTTTCGTTCACTTCGATGCGCTCAAGTTCGTCCATCACCTTGTAAAGCTGCTTGGTGCAGATTTCCTGGGGCTCGGGCAAAATGCCGGCTTCGAACTTCTTGCCAATGGTTTTTTCGATGATGCGTACCTTGCCTTTTTCGCGCAGGTGGATGATGCTGATGCTGGTGCCGCGCTTACCGGCGCGTCCGGTGCGACCGGAGCGGTGGGTGTAGTTTTCGACGTCGTCGGGGAGTCCGTAGTTAATGACGTGCGTAAGGTCATCGACATCAAGACCGCGGGCAGCTACGTCGGTAGCTACGAGCAGCTGGGTGTGGTGCTGACGGAACTTTTGCATCGTGAGGTCGCGCTGGGCTTGCGAAAGGTCGCCATGAAGGGCTTCGGCATTGTAGCCGTCGCGAATGAGGAGGTCGGCAATTTCCTGGGTTTCGATACGGGTGCGGCAAAAGATGATGCCGTAAATGCGGGGAAAATAGTCGACAACGCGCTTGAGGGCGGCGTACTTGTCCTTGGCATGGACGAGGTAATAAATATGGTTGACGTTTTCGGCACCTTCGTTGCGCGAACCGACAACGATTTCTTTGTAGTCGGTGAGGTAGCTCTTGGCAATGCGTTCGATTTCCTTGCCCATGGTGGCTGAGAACAGCAGGGTGTTGCGTTCGGCGGGCACGCCGGCCAGAATTTCGTCAATGCTTTCGGTAAAGCCCATGTTGAGCATTTCGTCGGCTTCGTCGAGTACCACGTTTTCAACGGCATCGAGGTGGGCTACACCGCGGTGCATGAGGTCGATAAGGCGACCGGGGGTGGCCACAATGACTTGGGCGCCTTTGCGGAGCGAACGAATTTGGCTTTCGATGCTTGAACCGCCGTAGACGGCAAGCACGTGGAGTCCGTCGATGTAGCGCGAGTAGTCCTTGAGGTCGCCGGCTATTTGCAGACAGAGTTCGCGGGTGGGACTGAGAATTACTGCTTGTGTGGCGCGGTTGGCCGGATCGACTTTCTGCAACACGGGTAGACCGAAAGCGGCGGTTTTGCCGGTTCCGGTTTGTGCCAAAGCTATGACGTCGTTGCCCATTCCGAGCAAATAGGGAATCACTTCCTCCTGTACGGGCATCGGGTGTTCGTAGCCCATCTCGCTGATGGCGCGGCGAATGGGTTCGGCCACACCTAACTCTTCAAATGTTTTCAATGAAATTGGTTTGTTTGATAAAAAAGCTTTGTCATCGCATAGAGTTGATAATAGGGCTCTGAGGCCTTTGCTGCTTACTTACGGGATGATTTTGACAAAGCGGTGCACTATTGCGCGGCAAATTTACAAAAAAAAGCCGAGACTAACTGATAATCACGGCCGAGAGCTTTGAAAAAAGCATGCTGTTTGCTGTTTACGATTTGTTGTGGGCGGTTTTACGGTTGGCTATTGAATGTTTTACGGTTCAGTGCTTGGCGGCTAACGCTTTGCCAGACGGTAGCGGTTGCCGGGCAGGAGTTTGACGAGGTTGAGGTCTTCGAGGTCGAACAGGAGGTCGGTGAGCTGCGACACGGAGAAATGCGTCTGAAGCGAAAGGTTGTCGACGCTGAGACTGTCGACATCGGTCAGGGCGTCGACGATGGTTTGCTGCTCGGGGGTGAGCAGGGGGAATAGTTCCATTTGCTTGTACCTGGGGGCTTCGGCAGACTGGGCTTTCCAACGGAGCAAACTGAGGATGTCGGCGGCTGAGGTGACGAGGGTGGCTTTGTTGTCGCGAATGAGCTGATTGCAGCCGGCGGAATAACGGTCGGTGATGCGTCCGGGATAGGCCATGACTTCGCGACCGTAGCTTGCGGCAAGATTGGCGGTAATCAGGGCGCCGCCTTTATCGGCACTTTCAATGACGAGGGTGGCTGCGGATAGTCCGGCTACAATGCGGTTGCGGCGCACAAAATTGCCTTTGTCGGGGACGGTGTGGGTGAAGTATTCGGTGAGCAGTCCGCCGTGTTGTGTCATTTGTTCGGCGGTGTCGCGATGCAGGGTGGGATAAATGCGGTCGAGGCCGTGGGCGAGTACGGCGATGGTGTCGAGGTTTCCGGCCAGGGCGGCGCGGTGGGCGTGGATGTCGACGCCATAGGCCAGGCCGCTGACAATGAGTACGTCGGGCAGCAGGCGGGCGAGGTCGGCCAGGAGGTTTTCAATGATTTCTTTGCCGTAGTCGGTGATGTGGCGGGTGCCTACGATGCTGAGTATGTGACGACGGTCGAGCGTTCCGGTGCCGCGGTAAAAAAGATTAAGCGGGGGGTCGCTGACGGTTTCGGCACGGAGCAAACGGGGATACTCGTCGCTACTGAGGGGTATGACGCGGATGTGGTGGGCGGCGCAAAAGGCCAGTTCTGCGTCGATGCGGTCGATGGGGCTGTTGAGTTCTGTGGCTTCGCGGCGCACGCGGGCCCAGAGTTCAGATGCGGGTGCTTCGTCGGCAAAGGCGGCTTCGGCGGTGCCGTAGTATTGCAGCAGGGCACGGGCCTGGGGTTGGGTGAGGCCGGGCATGCGCGACAGGAGCAGCGAGGCGCGGATTTCGTTTTCGGTGGTCATAAGGGATGGTGCGGATTCGGAGAATGGGGGAACTTAGAAGCTGGGTAAATACTTTCTTGTGATTTACAAACAGCTTCTTAAAAGGGAATAGGACTAAAAAAAGATGTCATCAAGTTCGGGACAGGCGCTCAGGCGGCCGTTGACCAGACAGACGGTGGTGACAACGGATTTATGCACCAAACGGTTGTCGGGCAGGCGGTAGAGGTCGTGATAGAACACGTATTTCAGTCCGTCTTTGCGCAGAGCTATTTTCGACACAAAGCTGTCGCCGCTTCGCAGGGGGAGCTTGAATTGCATTTCCATGCGAGCTACGACGGCATCGATGCCGCGGGCGTGGAGGTCGGCAAAACTGACGCCGCGTGAGCGGAGGAACTCATGACGGGTGTGTTCGGTGTAGTGCTGGTAGTTGGCGTTGTTGACAATGCCTTGCAGGTCGCATTCGTAGTCGCGTACTTTTAAGGGGAGTTCAAAAATATATTCCATGGGTGTAATTACTTTTGTGGTTCGGTGGGTTTACTTGGGTTGATGAATGGATGGTTTACCGGTTGTGCGAAACGCTTGCTTCACCGGCCGCGCAAATAGGCTGTGCCGAAGCGGCAGCGCAAGCAGTCTTTGCGGTCGCAGTAATGCTGGCGCAGACGGATAAGGGCCTGGCTGTCGGCGGCATGTTCCACGGGAATGCCGGCGCGCTCCCAGCAGCGGGTAATGTAGTTGCGTTCGGGGGGCAGGGCTTCGAGCAGGGTAAAGGCGCGTTCGGCCATGTCTTCGTTCATCAGGTGTCGGCCGTAGGCAAAGAGCAGCGGTGCGGCGGTGTTGATGATGAGCAGGTTGAGCGAGGCGGTTTGCAGCGTTTTTGCGCCAAGGGTGCTTTCTTCGCCAAAGGTGTAATGTTGTTGCCAGTAGGGGGTGGCGCTGACGCGGAAAAACTGACGAAAGGATTTGACGTCGGTGCATTCAAGCAGGCGCGAAAAGTCGGTGCGGCGTTCTACATAGAGTTGCACAAGCTGCGACAGCCTGACGTGGGGAAAATTCTGGGGGCGCAAACGGCCAAACTTCCACGGATTGCCGACGAGGGGCTGCAGGCTGAACTTGTGACGCAGAAAGGCGTATTCGTTTTGCAACCGGGTAAAGTAGTCGTCGATGCGGTCGGGGGCAAGGGCTTGGGGGTCGAGCAGTCCGGCTTGTCCCATGAAGAAGGCTTCAACCTGAAAGGCATTGTCGCGGTGCTTGCCAATGGCTTGGGGGTCGATGGTCAGGGCCCATTGTTCAAAGGCTTGTGCGTTGGTTCCGAAGCCAAAGTTTCGGGCAAGGGTTATGAAGAACACGCGTTCCCAGTCGCCATCGGTGAGGCTGAGGTAACGCTGAATGCGCTGTGTTTTTTCTTCGAGTCGTTCAACGGTGAGGCGGTTCATCCAGGCATGTACATGAAGGGGCTCAAGGTGTGGAACGATGCGATAACAGGGGGGATAGGTTTCTTCGTTGGTGAGTTCGTGATAATTGTTCAAAATGTGTTCGGGCACTTTCACGCTAACCTGCGGCAATGTTTTTCCGTCGGCGGTTTGCACTTCGCGGTCTATTTGTCCGACGACGTGGAGTATCACGTTGTTGTAGGCGGCATCGGTTTCGTGGTGATGCCGGTACCAGTCGGAGGCGCGTTCGTGTATTTCGACATTGCCTGCCCATATCACTCCTTCGATGCGTAGTTTAGCGTTGAAGAAGTCGGGTCCTGATTGCTGCATGTTGTGCACACCGGGGTCGATAACTTCAATAAGCTGTCCGGTTTGCGTGCAAAGTGTTTCGGGCGGATACAGGCGATGTTGCCAAACGTAATGTAGCAAATATTCCATGGTATTTGTCTTAAAGGTGATGTATACTCCCCTGCCCTGCGCCGTGGTTTGTAGGAGTTGAAATTTTGCCTTGGCTTTTGCGGGCTGGGTAATCCAACAAAGGTATGACTTTTTTATGAGGTGGCAAACGGTGGGGGCTTTATTATTTGATTTATTGTTTTGAGAAAGCTCTTTTTCCTTTTACACTATCCGGAAGTATGGTGAACTACCTCAGCATACCCAAAAAGAAAACGAGCTTTCTTTTTTGCTCTGCATTCGGTTTGCACTTTGCCGAAAGCGAAGTTAGGCGGCACCTCAGCATACCAAAAAAGAAAACAAGCTTTCTTTTTTGCTCTGCATTCGGTTTGCACTAACTTTGCATCCAAAACAAAACAATAGACGAATGAATACAGTTTTTCATTACGATGTCGTGGTAATCGGTGCCGGACACGCCGGATGCGAAGCAGCACACGCTGCGGCTCGCATGGGGACAAAAACGTGCCTCATTACCATGGATATGAACAAAATAGCTCAAATGAGCTGTAACCCGGCTATCGGCGGTATTGCGAAAGGACAAATCGTGCGCGAAATTGATGCACTGGGTGGACTCACCGGTGTGGTAACGGATGCTACGGCTATTCAGTTCCGTATGCTCAACCGCTCAAAAGGACCGGCTATGTGGAGCCCGCGTGCGCAGTGTGACCGTATGCGCTTCATTCAGGAATGGCGCAAGCACTTGGAGAATACGGATAATTTGCACATTTGGCAGGACGAGGCTACGGAAATCCTTACCGAACAGGGGGCGGCTTGTGGCGTGCGTACCATCTGGGGCGCAGAACTCCGCGCCAAGGCGGTGGTGGTTACGGCGGGTACTTTTCTGCGCGGCTTGATGCACATTGGGCGTAAGCAGGTGCAGGGGGGCCGTTGCGCGGAACCGGCGGCTAACTTCCTGACGGAGTCGATCAATGCGCTGGGCATCCGTTCCGATCGCATGAAAACGGGTACGCCGGTGCGCATCGACAAACGGTCGGTGCATTTGGAGGAAATGGAGGAGCAACCGGGCGAAACGGACTTCCACCGTTTTTCGTTCATCTCGCCCTTGCGTCCTCTACCCCAACTTCCGTGCTGGACATGCGAAACGAATGCCGAGGTTCACGAAATGCTGCGTAGCGGTTTGGCCGACTCGCCGCTTTACAACGGACAGATTCAGAGCATCGGCCCGCGCTATTGTCCGAGCATCGAAACGAAAATCGTAACGTTCCCCGACCGCGACAGCCATCCGCTGTTTTTGGAACCCGAAGGTTTGGACACGAACGAACTTTACCTGAACGGTTTTTCGTCGAGTTTACCGATGGATGTGCAAATCGAAGCATTGAAGCGCATTCCTTGTTTCCGCGATGTCACGGTGTTCCGTCCGGGCTACGCTATTGAATACGACTTTTTCGACCCTACGCAACTGCACCACTCGCTCGAATCGAAACGGGTGCCGGGTCTTTTCTTTGCCGGACAGGTCAATGGTACCACGGGCTACGAGGAAGCGGCGGGCCAGGGTTGGGTTGCGGGTGTGAATGCAGCTTTGATGGCTGGCGGCGGCACCGACCGTTTTACGCTGCAACGCGACGAGGCTTACATTGGCGTACTCATCGACGATTTGGTGACGAAGGGTGTCGACGAACCTTACCGCATGTTTACGTCGCGTGCCGAATACCGCATTCTGCTTCGTCAGGACAATGCCGACATTCGCCTGACGCCCTACGCTGAACAATTTGGTTTGGCTTCGGCCGAGCGTTTGGAGCGTTTCCATGCCAAGCGCGATAAAATCGGCGAAATCATCGACTTTTGCAAAACGTTTCCCATCAAGGCGCCGCGCATCAATCCGTTCCTGGAGCGTTTGGGCACAACGCCGCTTCATGGTGGTTGCAAGTTGTTCGATTTGATTAACCGTCCGCAAATCACGCTTCAGAATCTGTCGGACGAAATCAAGGCTTTCAGCGAGTTTCTCAACGGCATTTCAGTAGATAAAGCCGAAACCATCGAGGCGGCCGAAATTGAAATGAAGTATCACGGTTACATTGCTCGCGAACGGGCTTTGGCCGACAAGATGCAGCGTTTGGAAAACATCAAGATTGGCGGCTTGTTCAACTACGATGAAATCACGCAACTCAGCACCGAAGCGCGTCAGAAGCTTTCGGCTATCCGTCCCGAAACGTTGGCGCAGGCGAGCCGTATTCCGGGGGTTTCGCCCAGCGACATCAGCGTGCTGTTGGTGATGATGGGGCGTTAAAGTATTACTTGAACCAAACGTACCCAATATGCCTTACCGTGATTCGGCGGGCAACGAAACGTAAAACGGGCGAAACAAACGATTAAATGGCGTTTTTTGTTCGTGTTTCACGTGAAACAAACCACCCTTAAACTCCTAAATATCAGCGATTATATGAATACAAAACTGTTGTTAGACAACTTGAGAAACATTCCCGACTTTCCCAAACCGGGTATCCACTTTAAGGACGTGAGCACACTCTTCAAAAATCCGGAGTGTATTCACGAAATGCTCAACGAACTGGTGCGCCTTTATCAGGACAAGGGCATCACCAAAGTGGTGGGCATCGAAAGCCGGGGATTCGTAATGGGGGCTATGCTGGCCGAAAAACTGAATGCAGGATTTGTCATGGCGCGCAAACCGGGCAAGCTGCCGGCCGAAACGCGCAAGGCTACTTACCTGAAAGAATATGGCTACGACACCATCGAAATTCACACCGATGCCATCAACGAAAACGACGTGGTGCTCATTCACGACGACTTGCTTGCCACAGGTGGATCCATGCAGGCGGCTTACGATTTGGTGCAACATTTCGGACCGAAAAAAACGTACATCAACTTCCTCATCGAACTGCAGATGGAGGGACTCGAAGGACGCAAATTCCTGGGCAAGGATCACGACATAACTACCCTGCTCACCATCACTGAATAGCCCTTCAGCGCATAGCCCGAAAAGTTTCGGCAATGCACTGCGCAACGATTCGAGGCTTTCGGGCAATGGCTGCGGACTCCTATTCCGATGGCCAAAACGCTCACTTTTGTGTGTCAAAAAAAAGCCGGAACGCGCAATGGTTCCGGCTATTTTTTGGAACTTTGAAGCTATCTAAATGTATGCTGAAAGTATTTTAGGCAGCTTTTAAAATTCTTTTTTCTTCAAACAATCGGGATGCTTTGCGATTTCTCAAAAGGCGCAATACGTAAATACCACTCCATTCTATGATGCACAACAAAGAGGAATTTGAAACCTACCTGAAAGGCATTGTGCTGAACCTGCCCGAAACACCGGGATGCTACCAGTATCTCGATGAAAACGGAAAAGTAATTTATGTGGGTAAGGCCAAAAACCTGAAACGACGCGTCAGTTCGTACTTCAACAAAGAACAGCAAACGCGCAAAACCAAGCTGCTCGTGACGCACATTCGCGACATTCGCTACGTGGTGGTGAAAACGGAAGAAGACGCGCTGCTGCTCGAAAACAACCTGATTAAACGCTACAAACCGCACTACAACGTGCTGCTGAAGGACGATAAAACCTATCCGTCGATTGCCATTACCAACGAGTACTTGCCGCGTATTTTTAAAACGCGCAACCGCACCGCCAAGGGGGCTACGTACTTTGGTCCCTACAGCCATGTGCCCACCATGTATGCCTTGCTCGACCTATGCCAGCAGCTTTACCAACCGCGTCCCTGCCACACCATCATGACGCAGGAGGGGGTGGAATCGGGCAAATACAAAGTGTGTTTGGACTACCACATTCACCGCTGCAAAGCTCCCTGCACGGGTCGGCAGAGCCGCGAGGACTATTTGGCGGCCATTGCCGCATGTCGCGAAATTCTGAAGGGAAACACAGCCGAAGTGGCGCAGAAAATGCGCGAACAGATGATGCAACTGGCCGAAGAATTACGCTTTGAGGAGGCGCAGGAGGTGAAGCAACGCTACGAACTCATCGAGAATTTCCGCGCCAAAAGCGAGGTGGTGTCGGCCGTGCTGCACAACATCGACGTGTTCAACATCGAAACCGACGAGAAACTGGCTTTCATCAACTATCTGCACGTAAAGAATGGCTGCATTAACCAAGCCTTTACCTTTGAGTACAAAAAGCGGCTCGATGAATCGGACGAGGAATTGCTTACCCTGGGCATCATTGAAATGCGCAACCGCTACGGCAGCACCTCGCGCGAAATTGTGGTGCCGTTTCACGTCGACATTCCCGATGAAATGGCCGAACAAACCATTCCGCTGAGGGGCGACAAGAAGAAGCTTCTCGACCTTTCGAAACTGAACGTGAAGCAGTACAAGTTCGACCGTCTGAAGCAGGCTGAAAAGCTCAACCCGGAGCAAAAAACCACACGCCTCATGACGGAAATCAAGAACGACCTGGGCTTGCCGCGACTGCCGATTCACATCGAACTGTTCGACAACTCGAACATCAGCGGTGAGGATGCCGTGGCGGCCTGCGTGGTGTTCGAAAGGCTGAAACCGTGTAAAAAAGAATATCGGAAATACAACATCAAAACCGTGGTGGGGCCCGATGACTACGCCTCGATGAAGGAAGTGGTGATGCGTCGGTATTCGCGGCTGAAGGAGGAGGGGGCTGCCCTGCCCGACCTCATCATTGCCGACGGTGGACGCGGACAAATGGAAATGATTCGCCAGGTGGTCGAGGACGAACTGGGGCTGCACATTCCCATTGCCGGACTGGCCAAGGACGACCGTCACCGCACGCGCGAAATGCTCTACGGATTTCCGCCTGCTACCATCGGCATCAAACCCGACAGCCAGCTGTTTCGCACCCTCACGCAAATGCAGGACGAGGTGCACCGCTTTGCCATACGTTTTCATCGCGACAAGCGGTCGAAACGGCAAACGCAGTCGGAGCTCGACGCCGTGCAGGGCATTGGGCCTACCACCAAGACGCTGCTGCTGAAGGAGCTGAAAAGCGTGAAACGCATTAAAGAGGCCGACCTTACTGCCTTGCAAAAACTGCTCGGCCCTGTACGGGGCGAAAAAATATACCGCAACTTACACCCCGATGCCGAATAATATTGTAATTTTGTCGTACTTAGAAATCGCTTAACTCCTACGCGGTGCCTCGTTTCTGACACCGAAAGGCACGTGGCGATGAATCAGATTATACACACACTTTTTCATGAGAGCAGTAATTCAACGCGTAAAACACGCCTCGGTGAGCATCGGTGGCACAACGAAATCGGCCATCGGACCGGGATTTTTAATACTTTTGGGCATTGAAAATGCCGATACGCAAGAGGATGCCGACTGGCTGTGCCGCAAAATCAGCGGATTGCGTGTGTTCGACGATGCCGAAGGCGTGATGAACCGCAGCATTACCGATGCGGGCGGCGAGGCTTTGGTGGTAAGTCAGTTCACCCTCATGGCTTCATATAAAAAAGGCAACCGTCCCTCGTACATCCGCGCTGCCGGACACGAGGTGGCCATTCCCCTCTACGAATACTTTTGCCGCGCCCTGGGCGAAGCCGTGGGCAAGCCGGTGCAAACGGGCGAATTTGGCGCAGATATGCAGGTGAGCCTGCTCAACGACGGCCCGGTAACCATTTGCATGGACACAAAAAACAAGGAGTAACGCCCCCTTTGCGGACACTGCTCCCCAACATTCAACATTCAATACATTATGGCCAACCCCATGACCTTAGACGAGGCGCAGCAGCGCGTCGACCAATGGATACGCACCTACGGGGTGCGCTACTTCAGCGAACTGACCAACATGGCCTGCCTCACCGAAGAAGTGGGCGAATTGGCGCGCGTTATGGCGCGGAAATATGGCGACCAATCGTTCAAAAAGGGCGAAACCACCGACCCTTCGGAGGAAATGGCCGATGTGCTGTGGGTGCTCATTTGCCTGGCGAACCAAACGGGTGTGAACCTGACGGAGGCGCTGCAAAAGAGTTTTGAAAAGAAAACCCGACGCGACGCAACACGCCACCTCGACAACCCAAAACTGAAAGGCTGACACCACTTGCCGCCCAAGCAAAAACGGCCTTATTCACCACCTTACTCAAACACTAACAAACCTCAGCGTGCCGCTGTAAAGCCCTGCTCTGCCCCTTGGGCGGAACTGTTGCGCAATGGCACCTTATTAAAACAAAACACTATGTCAGACAATCACTGCAACTGCCACGAACATCACGACGAGGCATCACAAAAAAGCATTTACGACCAGGCTTTTGAAAAGTTCAACCTGCAACTGAGCGATGAAAAGGTGAGCGAAGCCGTTCATCGCCTGGTAGCCGAAAACAAGGAAAAATACAACACGCCCGAGGTGAAACGCCAACTGCTCAGCACCGTGGAACTGACCACGCTGAAGGTGACCGACTCGGCCGAAAGTGTACTGAAATTTACGGAAAACGTGAACCGTTTTGCCGACGAACACCCCGAACTGCCCCACTTGGCAACCATTTGCGTATATCCGAACTTTGCCAAGGTGGTGAGCCAGACGCTCGAGGTAGACGGTGTCGAAGTGGCCTGCGTGAGCGGCGGTTTCCCTTCGTCGCAGACGTTTATCGAAATCAAAACTACCGAAACGGCGTTGGCCATTCACGATGGTGCCACCGAAATTGACTGCGTGCTGAGCGTGGGTGCCTTCCTGAGTGGCGACTACGAAACCTGTGCCGATGAAATCGAAGAAATTAAAGCGGCTACCAACAATCATCCGCTCAAGGTGATTCTGGAAACGGGTGCGCTGCAAACGGCCGAAAACATCAAGAAAGCATCGATTCTGTCGATGTATGCCGGTGCCGACTTTATCAAAACGTCGACGGGCAAGGTGGAACCTGCTGCCACACTCGAGGCTGCTTTCGTGATGTGTACGGCCATCAAGGAGTATCACGAACTCACGGGCAACCTCGTGGGCTTTAAGGCCGCAGGCGGCATTAAAAACGTGGACGAAGCGGTGGAATTCTACACCGTGGTACGCGAAATTCTGGGCGAGGACTTCATCAAGCAGGGCCTCTTCCGCATTGGTACGAGCCGCCTAGCCAACTTGCTCGTGAGCGACATTCTGGGCGAGGACGTTAAACCCTTCTAACCCCCTGCCCCAACGGGCACAATGACCACAAAGCGTCATATCCGGCATTTTCGTCCGGATATGACGCTTTTTTTGTGTGTATGAAATAAAAAACGGAGGTGATTCCCCCTCGTATCAAGGGGTAAGGGACTTCGTAAGGGGAATAACAAACAACTTAATAAAGCTAAAAACCCAAAGTTCGCCTTTACCCTAACTGCACCACAAAATAAATGGGCGCGAAACCGACTTTCGCGTTTCTCTGAAAACGCTGATTATCAGCAATTCCAAGATTGTTGAAACTAACTCGGAACTAATTCAAACTAGCTCGGAACTAATTTCAACTGGCGCGGAACTAATTCCGACAATCGCGGAATAAATTTTGACGATATGCTATGCCGCACTTCATGCTACGGTATGCCGACACTGTTGAAGCATTCGGTTTTTAACGCTCTTTTAGCTTTGATTGACGTGAACTGTTAACCTTTAGCCATTTCCCCCCACCCCCATTCACCACAAACAAAAGAAGCGCATATATTTTTATATATGCGCTTCAAATTAAAACCGTATGTTAACTTAAAAAACTATGAAAAATTATCCTTCTGTCGTAGTATGCCTGAAGGCCAACCACATTGCCGCCGCCTACAATTCGCGGTTCACCACATAGTCAATATAGCCCTTTAAGGCCGTTTTCACCGCCTCGTTGTGCCAATGCTTGTTGAGCAGTTCGATGGCTTCGGCATGCAGTTCGGCCATACGCTTTTGCGCATAATCAATGCCTCCTGCCTCGATGGTGTAGGCCACTAATTGCTCCATTTCATCGCGCGTGGCCGAGCCATTCTTCACCTTTTTGGCCCATTCCATCGCCTGCGCATTGTTTGTTTGCGTCACGGCATAAATGGCCGGCAAGGTAAGTTTGCCCTCGTTCATGTCGTTATAGGTGGGTTTGCCAATGTCGGCATTGGGGAAATAATCGAAGATGTCGTCGCGAATTTGGAAACACGTACCGATGATTTCGCCAAAACGGCGTGCATTGGCCACTTGTTCGCTGCTGGCATCCACCGACAGGGCACCGAGTTCGGCACAGGCAGCAAAGAGCGAAGCCGTTTTGTGCTGAATGATGTGAAAGTAAATTTCTTCGGAAATAGCCTCGCCGCGTGCGTGGGCCAACTGGTCTATTTCGCCTTTCGAGAGCGTGGCACCCAGCCGGGCAATAATTTCGACCATGCGGTGATCGGAGGTAAGTGCCGAATGAAGCAGACACACCGAAAGGAGGTAATCGCCCACCAACACAGCCACTTTATTGTCGTAAACGGCATTGACCGAACGCTGCCCGCGACGCTCAGCACTGTCGTCGACTACATCGTCGTGAACGAGCGAAGCTGTGTGAAGCAGTTCGAGCGACACGGCTGAATAAAGTGCCTTCTGCCCTACCCGGCCAAACTCCTTGGCCATGAGCAACACCAAAAGCGGACGCATCATTTTGCCCGAACGACGGCCTACGTAGGCCAATGCCTGACCTAAATATACGTCGTCGGTGGCAAGAGCCGCCTGAAAAAGTGCTTGATATTCTGCCATTTCCGTGGCTACGGGCTGGCGCAAAACGGATAATGTGTCCATATTCAACATTGATGTGGTGCTGCTAAATGCAGACTGCGTGCGAACAATAAAAAAGGGGAGACGATAGGCTCCGAAAAAAAAGAAAATAGTTTACAAATCGGGCAAAATGCAACCGAAAGGCAGCATTCGCTTTATAGCACACAAAATTACGAATAAATCGGCGAGAATAGGCAATTATTGTGTAATTTTGTGTGGAAGTAGGCATTCAAAAGCCATTTAAGGGGCGAAAAATCCCCCTCAGATGGCTATGCGTTGAAGCATGGCCTGCTTTTTGGGCCCACTTTGTGCAAAGTGCGCTGCACTGCGAAGCGGCCTTTCATTTCCTAAAATCATTGAAGTTTTATGCAAACCCTCTATCTGCTCGACGCCTACGCGCTGATTTACCGCGCTTACTATGCCCTGCTCCGTTCGCCCCGCATCAACTCGAAGGGGCAAAACACTTCGGCGGCCTACGGATTTGTCAATACGCTCGACGACGTGATTCGCACCGAAAAGCCCGATTTCATCGGCATTGCCTTCGACCCTAAGGGGGGCACTTTCCGCCACGAGGCTTACCCCGAATACAAGGCTCAACGCGAGGCCACGCCCGAGGACATACGGTGGGCAGTGCCCGTGATTAAGGACATCATCAGAGCATACCGCATTCCCATACTTGAAGTGCCGGGCTTCGAGGCCGACGACGTCATCGGTACGCTGGCACTGAAAGCGGCCGAACAAGGAATCGAGGTGCACATGGTGACACCCGACAAGGACTATGCGCAGCTGGTGCGTCCGGGCGTGTTCATGCGCCGGCCGGGACATGGTGCAGCGGGCATGGAGAAACTGGGCACAGCCGAGGTGTGCGAAAAATACGGCATCGAACATACAGAACAGGTTATCGACCTGCTCGGACTCATGGGCGACACGGCCGACAACGTGCCGGGCTGTCCGGGAGTGGGCGAAAAAACGGCTGCCAAACTCATTGCACAGTTTGGCAGCATCGACCAAATGCTGCTGCGCACCAACGAACTGAAAGGGGCGCTGAAGAAAAAGGTGGAGGAAAATGTGGAACAAATAAAATTCTCGAAATTCCTGGTCACCATCAAAACCGATGTGCCCATCGACCTGAACCTCGACGATTTGAAATGCGCAGAACCCGATCAGGAAAAATTGCGCGAAATTTACGAAACCCTGGAATTTCGCAGCTTCATCCGCAAAATGGATACGACACAGACCGATGCGTCAAATTCTGTTAACGACCTGGGTCCGCTCTTTGGCCAATTTACGGACGACTTGCAAAGCGGCATGAAAGAAACGGCTCACAAAAAGCTGACCGACGTGGCTCACTGCTACAAATTCATTGATAATGAAGCAGATGCACAAAAACTTTGTGACGAAATATTGACATTCACCACCGTAAGCTTTGACACCGAAACCACTTCGGTCGATGCCATTGCGGCTCAACTGGTGGGACTCAGCTTTGCCGTCGAGGGGGGAAAGGCATGGTACGTGGCTGTTCCGCGTGAAACAGAGGCGGGCCCGCCGCATGGTACACATTTTCCGCCCCTTCTACGAAAGCGACACCATCTTGAAGGTGGGGCAAAACATCAAGTACGACCTCACGGTGCTGGCCAACTATGGCATCGACTTGCATTTCCCCATGTTCGACACCATGCTGGCGCATTACTTGGTGCAACCCGAACTGCGACACGGCATGGACTACCTGGCCGAGGTGTACTTGAACTATCAGACCATTCACATCGAAGAACTCATCGGGCCCAAAGGACGCGGACAAAAAAACATGGCCGACCTTCCGCCGCGTGACATCTGCGACTATGCCTGCGAGGATGCCGACGTGACGCTGCAACTCATGGCTCCGCTAAAAAAGGAAATGGAGGATAACGGTCTGACCCGGGTGTTTGAACAAATCGAAATGCCCCTGATGCCTGTGCTGGCGCGCATGGAACGCAACGGGGTGCGACTCGATACGGAACAACTGGCCGAAACGGGACGCAACTTCAACGAACGACTGGCCGAAATCGAAAAGGAGGTGTATGCACTGGCCGGACACGAATTTCTCATTACTTCGCCCCGACAGGTGGGCGAGGTGCTGTTCGATGAGCTGAAACTGAACGAAAAGGCCAAGAAAACTAAAAGCGGACAATACTCGACGGGCGAGGAGGTGCTTGAGGCACTGCGCACGAAGCATCCCATCGTGGGCAAAATATTGGCGCACCGCGCTCTGAAAAAGCTCATCAGCACGTATGTCGATGCGTTGCCCAAACTGATTAACCCGAAAACGGGACGCATTCACACATCGTTCAACCAGGCGGTGACGGCTACGGGCCGCCTTTCGTCGTCGAACCCGAACTTACAGAACATTCCGGTGCGTGGCGAAGATGGTCGCGAAATCCGCAAGGCTTTTGTGCCCGAGGAGGGCTGTGTGTTCTTCTCGGCCGACTATTCGCAAATCGAACTGCGCATCATGGCGCACCTGAGTGAGGACGAGCACTTGGTGCAGGACTTCCGCGAGGGTCGCGACATTCATGCGGCTACGGCGGCGCGTGTGTTTCACAAACCGATTGACGAGGTGACGCGCGACGAACGCCGCAAAGCCAAAACGGCCAACTTCGGCATCATCTACGGCATTTCGGCCTTTGGCCTGGCGGAGCGTATGGAGGTGAGCCGCGCAGAAGCAAAGGAACTGATTACCAACTACTTCAGCACTTACCCCAAGGTGAAGGAGTACATGGAGCAGCGTGTGAACGTGGCGCGCGAAAAGGGCTACATTGTCACCGAATTTGGTCGTCGGCGTTACCTTCCCGACCTTGCTTCGAAGAATGCCGTGGTGCGTGGGTACGCTGAGCGCAATGCGGTGAATGCGCCCATTCAGGGCACTGCTGCCGACATCATCAAGGTGGCCATGATTCGCATCGACCACCGCTTCACGGCCGAAGGCATCCGTGCCAAAATGATTCTTCAAGTACACGACGAATTGAACTTCTCGGTGCCGACCGACGAACTCGACCGCGTGCAGCGCATCGTCATCGAGGAAATGGAAAGTGCCTTCACCATGCGTGTTCCCCTCATCGCCGACTGCGGCACGGGCAACAACTGGCTCGAGGCGCACTAAACCGCGAAACAGGTGTGGCGCACGCCAAGGGTGCTGCGCTCACCAATACAACCACATCGACCTTAACTCCCCCATCCTACCGGGAAGTTAAGGTTTTTTTGTGCCGGTTGGCGTGTGAAACGAACTGTAAAAGTATATCCCTATTTCATTTTTTTGTGCGCGAAAAATGCTTCGAAATGCCCGTAAATAAAGGGGACAAGGACGTTTTTCGAGGAAGAAAAAAGTCGGGGTACGATATCAGATTCCGAAAAAATTTGGATTTCGGGGTGTGCATGTTGTATCTTTGCATTCGCGAAGTCAGGCTGTACCTCAGCATAGCTTTTGAGAGCCAGCTCTCATCGCTCTGCATTCGGTTTGCACTGACATTGCATTCGCGAAGTTAGGCTGTACCTCAGCATAGCTTTTGAGAGCCAGCTTTCATCGCTCTGCATTCGGTTGGCACTGACATTGCTATCGCGAAGTCAGGCTGCACCTCAGTTTGACGGATGAAAAAACAATATTCCTTATTTATTCATTGAGCGTTCTTTGACATTTTGCTACAAAAGAAAGTAAGGCAGGTAGGCCTGTCTGAAACACATGGGGAGGAGAATTGAAACTTTCCTGTGGGTTCGACGTAAAAAATGATTGGATAAAGGTGGTTTTTTGCACAGAGCGTTAAAGTTGGGATAGCTTTTTTGTAACTTTGCAGTACTTTTATATAATAAACGGATTTTCAACATCTACCTTTTAAAAAAATGATGTCAAACAGGCGCGTTCCTTGTGAGGTGCTTGAATGAAAACACACCGAAATGAATAAAATATGCTGCATCGGGCACATTACGCTCGACAAAATCATTACACCGCAATCCGAAGTGTATATGCCGGGCGGTACTGCTTACTACTTTGCCCATGGAATGTATCACCTGAATGGGGGAATGAACTTTGAACTTGTCACTTCGCTGGCACAATCTGAAATGCAAAGCGTGGAGGAACTGCGCAAATTGGGCATGAACGTGAGGGTGATTCCTTCAAAACACACGGTGTTCTTTGAAAATAAATATGGTGAGGATTCGAACAATCGCTCACAGCGTGTGTTGGCCAAAGCGGATCCGTTCTGCGCAGAGGCTCTGCAGGAAACGGAGGCGGGGGTGTTTCACCTGGGTACGCTGCTGGCCGACGATTTTCCGCTCGAGGTTATCGAGGCGCTCAGCCAACGTGGTGTGGTGAGCGTGGACGTGCAGGGGTATCTGCGTGAGGTGCGCGGCGAAGAGGTGTTTGCCGTGGACTGGACGGAAAAACGTGAGGCGCTGAAGCACATTGAGGTGCTGAAGGTGAACGAATACGAAATGGATGTGTTGACGGGACAAACTGATCCGCACAACGCGGCTTTACAGTTGGCCGAATGGGGCGTGAAGGAGGTGTGTGTGACACTGGGTAACTATGGGTCGATCATCCTCGAAAACGACCACTTCTACGATATTTGTGCCTTTCCTCCTCGTCGGCTGGTGGATGCTACGGGGTGCGGCGATACGTACTCGACGGGCTACTTGTATATGCGCTCGCGGGGGGCTGACCCTGATGAGGCGGGACGGTTCGCGGCGGCGATGTCGACGCTGAAACTTGAAACTTCGGGGCCGTTCGCTGGCTGCGAGGACGATATTTGGCGCATGATTCGCTAACGGAAAAACGGCTATCATGGCTGTGATTCAAAGGAAGAAAAATGTTTTTCAAACCTATCTAAACCTTTATTGCTTATGAAAAAAATAAGCCTTAACTCAATCGGATTGCGCGCCTGGTTCGTGCTGATTTGTTTGTCGGTGTTGCCAACATGGGCTGCCGACACAAATCCGCGAGCTATTCAGGACTTGCTGAACCGCATTGGCGGAGAGGGCACGGCTAAACGCTTTGTCACGGTGGTCGACGAATCGCTGGCGCAAAATGGTAAGGAGGTGTTTGTGATTACTGCACAGGGAGGGAAACCCTGTATCAAGGGTAGCACGACACTGGCTGTGACAACGGGTATCAACTGGTATCTGAACCATACGGCGCGGGTGAACCTGACGTGGAACAACCTGACGCAGGATTTGAGCCAAACTGCGCTGCCTGTGCCTGCCGGCGAGGAAAAGCATGTGTGCAATGCTGACTATCGCTACTACTTGAACTATTGCACTTTTTCTTACTCCATGTCGACCTGGACGTGGGAACGCTGGCAACAGGAAATTGACTGGATGGCCTTGCATGGCATCAACATGCCGTTGCAAATTGTGGGCCTGGACGTGGTGTGGTATAACTTGCTGACCAAGGATTTGGGCTACACGGCGGCCGAGGCGAACCAGTTTGTGGCTGGTCCGTGCTTTCAGGCCTGGTGGGGCATGAACAACCTTGAGGGTTGGGGCGGACCTAACCCTGAATGGTGGTATAAACGACAGGCTGCATTGGCGCAGAACATTCTGAAACGTCAACGCGAATTGGGTATGCAGCCGGTGCTGCCGGGTTACTCGGGTATGGTGCCGAGCGATATTGGCAAGAAGGGGTTTACGGCTAATAATCAGGGAAAATGGTGCACGTTTACGCGTCCGTTTATCCTTGACCCGAACAGCCGGGACTTTGCTACCATTTCGGACAAATACTATAAGCGCCTTGAAGAGTTGATGGGCACTTCGGTGTACTACAGCATGGACCCTTTTCATGAAGGTGCCAACACTTCGGGTATTGATGTGCCTGCGGCTTACTCAAAAATAGCTGAGGCAATGACTAAGGCAAACCCTGAAAGCAAATGGGTGATTCAGTTCTGGCAGTGGAGCGGCGCACAGTATCATGTGCTCGACCGCGTGACGAAGGGACGACTCGTGGTGCTCGACTTGTTTAGCGATGCACACACGCACTTTGGCGATTACAAGGGACACGATGCGGTGTACTGTATGTTGGCTAACTTTGGCGGACGTACGGGTTTGTTCGGCCGATTGACGAAAATCATGGAGCAATACTTTGCTGAGAAAAAACAGCATGGTAATATCAAGGGTATCGGTGCTACGCCCGAGGCTATCGAACAGGTGCCGGTGCTCTACGATGCGCTCTTCGAACTGGCTTGGCGAAACGAGGCGCCTAACGCTGCTGAATGGTTGGCCGACTATGCCACCGCGCGCTATGGGCAGCCCAATGCTGATGCGCAGGCTGCTTGGGAAAAGGTGCGCAATTCGGCGCTCAACTGCGAAACGGGGTTGCAGGGACCGCACGAGGCGGTGCTTTGCGGACGTCCGGCGCTCGAAATCGGCAGTGTGTCGAGCTGGGGCGGTACGGGCATTTTCTACAATCCGCAGGATATGGCCGATGCGGCTTTCCTGCTGCTGAAGGCGCAAAACGCTTTGAAAAAAAGCCCGAACTACAGCTACGACCTGACGGACTTTACGCGACAGGCCCTGACTGACTATGGTTACTTCTTGCTGAAAGCCGTGAAGGCGGCTTACGATAGCCACGACCAGGCGCAATATGCGCGGTGTCGCGATGCTTACCTGCAACTGGTGCTCGACGTGGACGAACTGCTCTGCACGAACCCGAACTTCATGTTGGGACGTTGGACGCAAATGGCGCGCGGCATTGCTGACGAGGCTAAGGGCACAACGGCGGCCGACCGCGAATGGCTGGAACTGAACAATGCGCGTACGCTCATTACAACCTGGGGTAACCGCGATGCAAGCGAATGGGGCGGTCTGCGCGACTATTCCTACCGCGAATGGGGCGGCATGATGAAGGATTTTTATTACCAGCGTTGGAAAACTTTCTTCGACAACCTCGACAAGGGGACGCAACAGCCTGATTGGTTCGATTCAGACTGGAAGTGGGTGCACAATGCTTCGTTGCAATATACCGAACAGCCTGTGGGCGAAACGGCTGAAGTGGCAAAGCGCTTGCTGGGCAAATACTTTATTTCGCTCTCTGCCGGCGAGGCTGACACTTACCATGCTTACCGCTATATGACAAACGATGCGCAGCAGGTGCTTCGCTTCAAGGCTTTGCGCGGCCAAACCTTTGTACTGCCTGTGGATGCGCTGCCCGAGAGCCTCAACGCGCAACTGGCCATCGACTTCAACGGCAACGGCACCTTCGAGGCGGCTGAAACCTTCAACGCGCTCAAGGCCGACATTGCTGCTGATGCGGCTACGGGCTTTATTCCGGCGCAACTCTCGCTCAACGATGGTACGAAACTTACCTTTACGCTCATTATTTGCGACGAGATAGCTGAGGCGCGCACCGTTAGCGTCAACGCTGACCCGAAGCAGGGAACTGTGGCCATCGAGGGCACTGACCAACTGACGCTGACCACGCGCGACTTCGTGACGCTCAAGGCCAAAGCGGCTGCGGGCTACGATTTCATGAACTGGACGAACGCGGCTAAACAGATAGTTAGCAGCAAAAACCCTTACACTTACATGGGGGCTGCTGCCGAAACTTTTACCGCAAACTTCATGCCCAACAAATGGGGAGCACCGAAGGAGGACCGCAGTGAATTGGGCACTATCAACGACTACGGACAGTTCCTCACCCAGCTGGCTGCATCGCTCAACGGACAGAAGGAGCAAACTATTTACACGATTGCCAAATGTCCTGAAACGCTGTTCGAAACGGCCGAAATGATTCAGGCACCGCAAGGCTGTGAACTCAAACTCCACTGGCTGGCACGCGGTGGCATGGGCTACTGCAACCTCTCGGCCTACATTGACCTGAATGCCGACGGCGATTTCGACGATAAAGGCGAAATGGTGAAAGCCGAAGGCAAAAAGAACACGAACGAGAACGCTCAGCTCAACGACTACACGCTCAGCATACTGCTACCCTACACTGTGCCGCAGGGTGTGACGCGCATTCGTCTGCGCTTCGACAGTGCCTGGAAAGAGGGCTACAATGCCAACGGTGCCATGCCGGCCAATGCCGCCACCACGCGCATGGTCTACGACGTGCCCCTCAACATCACCGCACAGGCTGCCACGCCTTGCACCGTTACTGTGCGCTCGGCCAACACGAAGCAGGGAACTGTCGACGCCAACGGACAGCCCGACACCTACACCTACAAAGTGGGCGAGGAAGTGGTGCTGCGCTGCTACCCTGCCGAGGGCTACGAGCTGAAATGCTGGAAAGACAAATACAACCGCGAAGTGCCTTCCACCTGGGCCGACGGCAATTTCCTCCGTTTCTTTGCGCCCGAAAGCAACACTTACAAGGCTTACTTTCAGAAAAGCACAGGCATTAAAGAGGTAAAGGCCGACAAAAATAAAAAAAAACCGACCTTTAGCCTCAACGGACAACGTGCCGAACACTTAGAACGCGGACAAGTTTACGTACAGCAAGGCCGCAAGTTCATTGCCGACTAAGCCTACCGAATGCTAATACGAGCCTTCCGCAAATGCCACTATGAGCCTTCCGCGGACGCTACTACGAGCGTGCCAAACGTCCCTTTTCCGGGGCAAGTTTGGCACGCTCGTTTTTATTACCCCAAAGTCAGCGAGCTAAAGAGCGGAGCAGAAAATGGTGATTTTTAGTAACTAAAATAATTTTTAAAAAATCATGGGGCATTCGTTTGCATTGTTCAATATAAATGCCCACCTTTGCCTAACCTTTTCGGAGCAGCCACGCACCATGTCGGCAAGCACGTTCCGCAACGAGGGAACCGGCCCCAACCAGCCGGTACATTCAATACACCTAAAATCTAAAAAATTCAAATCAATGATGACAACGCTAACGATTTCCATTGTTGCAGTCTTTGTGTTGGGTTATTTCTGCATTGCCATTGAAAGCCTGACAAAAATCAACAAGGCGGCCATTGCGCTGCTCATGTTTGTAGGGTGCTGGACCCTCTTTATGATCGATCCCGGTCAGTACGTTGCCGCAGCCGTAGGCGACCAAACAGCCTTAGCTGTGAGTGAAGTAATCGAAAAGCATCTTGGCAGCACAGCCACCACACTGTTCTTCCTCATGGGTGCCATGACAATCGTTGAACTTGTCGACCAAAACGGAGGTTTCAACTTTGTGCGCAACATGATGAGCACACGCAGCAAGCGCAACCTGCTTTGGCGCATTGCCTTCATGACCTTCATTTTGTCGGCCATTCTCGACAACCTCACCACCAGCATCGTCATGGTAATGATTCTGCGCAAACTTGTGGCCGACCACAAGGACCGCATCATCTACGCCTCGCTCGTAATCATTGCAGCCAACTCAGGCGGTGCCTTCTCGCCCATTGGCGACGTAACCACCATTATGCTCTGGAACAAAGGTCTGATTACCGCAGCCGGCGTTATCAAGGAAATCATTGTGCCGTCAATCATTTCGATGGTTGTACCCGCCTTCCTGCTTTCGCGCATGCTCAAGGGCGAACTTGTTTGCCAGGGCGACTGCGAGTGCAAATGCGAAGGCGACGCCCTCACCGAATCACAGCGCAAAACGGTGTTCTTCCTCGGCGTTGGCGGTTTGATTTTCGTGCCTATTTTCAAGAGCATCACCCACCTGCCTCCCTTCGTAGGCATTCTCCTCGTGCTCGGTTTGCTCTGGACCGTTACCGAAGTGTTCTACCGTCACCTGCCCCACAACGAAGAAGGCAGCAACTGCATGCAAAAGCGCGTATCGAACATCATTTCGCGCATTGACATGAGCACCATTCTCTTCTTCCTCGGCATTCTGATGGCCGTAGCCTGTTTGGAAGTAATCGGCGTACTCACCCAGCTGGGCACCACGCTCAACACCGCCTTCGACAACAACCACTTCATGGTAACCGGCATTATCGGCGTACTGTCGAGCATTGTCGACAACGTACCCCTTGTAGCCGGCTGTATGGGTATGTATCCCATGGCCGCAACGGGCGACTTTGCTTGCGACGGCATTTTCTGGCAACTCCTTGCCTACTGCGCCGGTGTGGGCGGTTCGATGCTCATTATCGGTTCGGCTGCCGGTGTCGTAGTGATGGGACTTGAAAAAATCACCTTCGGCTGGTACATGAAGCACATCACCTGGATTGCCTTCATAGGCTACTTCCTCGGCATCATTGCCTACTACGTTCAGCGCGTAGTACTCGGCATCTAAAACGTAAATTCTACATTTCACCATTTTCCCCAAGCGGTTGCAGCGCCACGCGTTGCAGCCGCTTTTTTTCCTTTTTTCTGAATTTTGCGAAAAAGGGAGTTGGGGAATCCTCAACTGAGGCTACACGTATGAAAAAATAAATGGACAAAATCATATAAAGTATGGGGCCACATCTGCTTACATCGACACTTCGGAGCGGAAAAGATAAACAAATGCGTACATGGTTCAAGGTTTTTGTGTACTTTTGTGCGGCGAATGCAGCCATGTGCCTGCGTGGCACACGTATCAACCCGCAAAGTCGAATACATGTTTTTACCTAAACTAAAGTTCCTGCATCATCTGCTGAAAGCCCTCGTCGCTCCTTGCCGCACTGCGCAGCCGGGAGCCTTTAGTGCGTTGGCACTGCTGCACCGCTGTGTGACGGTGGTGGTGCTGGGGGTGGTGACATTGCACGCAGCGGCACAGCAAGACCCGGCCTTTGCACACTACTGGCAACTCGAACCGCAACTGAACCCGGCCACCGTGGGACGCACTCCGCAACTGAACATTTCGGCTGCCCTGCAAATGCACGCGGCAGGCTACGAGGACGGCGGATCGACCATGTATGCCGGAGCTGATATGGCTTTCCAAATTGGCAAAACACGCCACGGCGTGGGGGCCATTTTCCAAAACGATGAGTTCGGCCTTTTCTCGCACAAGCGGTTCAGCGTGCAGTATGCCTACCACCTGAAACTGTGGGGAGGAACGCTGAGCATCGGTGCCGAGGCGGACATGCTGAACGAATCGGTGCAGGGCTCGAAGGCCGACTTGGGCGATGCCAACGACCCGGCTTTCCCCTCTACTGACCTGAGCGGCTCGAAATTCGATGCCTCGGCAGGTGTGTATTACGCGCACCGGCATTGGTATGCGGGTTTGGCGGCTCAGCATCTCACGGCTCCAACGGTGTTTTTGGGCGAAACAAACGAATATAAGGTTAAAAGACTATATAATTTTATAGGCGGATACAATATAAAGTTACGAAATTCGTTTTTTACCATAGCGCCCTCAACGCTTCTGCGCTACGATGGGTCGGCGTTCCGCGCTGACATCACGGCGCGCGTGCTTTACGAACACCAAAAACGCCGACTTTACGCCGGCTTGACTTACAGCCCGCAACATTCGGTGACGGGCTTTGTGGGTGGTTCGTTTCACGGCGTTGACCTCAGCTACTCGTACGAGGCTAATACCTCGGGCATGGGACTGGGGGCCGGACAGCACGAGATTACATTGGGCTACCGACTCGACTTGAAACTGGGCAAAAAGGGTAAAAACCTGCACCGCAGCGTCAGGTATTTATAACGAATGCATTTTTTAAAAACCCTAAATCACTATTTAGCGGTAGTTCATAAGAACAAAAACAGAGAAACATTTAAACATCAATGAAATATACGTTCGCAGCATTTATCACACTATTGGCCGCTTGCGGTGTGCTGGCTTCGTGTGCCGGTAGCAGCCGCGCCATGATGAGTGGCGGCGAGGTGACGGGTTCGCGTGCCACCTCGTTCAATGAACCCACGCCCTACGGCATGGTCGAGGTGAAGCGTGGCTTCCTGAAAGTGGGTCTGGAAAAGAACGACTCGCTTTGGGGAACTGTTACCCCTACGAAAGAAATTTCGGTCGACGGCTTTTGGATGGACCAGTCGGAAGTGACTAACTCCATGTACCGACAATTCGTGGAATGGGTGCGCGACTCCATTATCCGCGAACGATTGGCCGACCCGCAGTATGGGGGCGACGAAACGTACAAAATTGAGGTGGACCGTTACGGCGAACCGGTGAAACCGCACCTGAACTGGAATAAACCCATTCCCTGGCGCAAACCTACCGAGGACCAGGAACGTGCACTGAACAGTGTGTATGTGACGCACCCCATCGATGGCACGCGAATGCTCGATACCAAACAACTGACTTACCGCTACGAAATATTCGACTACGAAAAAGCGGCGCTGCGCAAATACCGACTCGACCCGAAAGAACGGTCGCTCAATACCGACCATCCCGTCGACCCCGACGAGGTGGTGATGATTTCAAAAGACACGGCTTACATCGACGATAACGGCGAAATCGTCAGACAAACCATCGAACGACCGCTGTCGAGCCTCTACGACTTCCTGAACACGTACATCGTCAAGGTGTATCCCGACACGACGGTGTGGGTGAACGACTTCCCGAATGCCAACAACGAGCAGTACATGAAACTTTACTTCTCGTCGGCCAACTACAACGACTACCCCGTGGTGGGCGTAACCTGGGAACAGGCCGAGGCTTTCTGCGCATGGCGCACAAACTTCCTCATGGCGGGCATGGGACCGCAAGCACGCTACATTCAGCGATACCGACTCCCGACTGAGGTGGAATGGGAATATGCGGCACGCGGTAAAGAGGGTAACCCGTATCCGTGGCAGGGCATCGAGGCTAAAAGCCAGGAGGGTTGCTTCTATGCCAACTTTAAACCCGACCGCGGTAACTACACCGACGATGGTAACCTCATTACCTCGCGCGTGGGCATTTACGGTGCTAACTCGAACGGACTTTTCGACATGGCGGGCAACGTGGCCGAACTCACTAGCACGGTCTACACCGAAGCCGGCGTTGATGCCATGGCCGACTTGAACCCGCAACTTAGCTACAACGCGGCTAAAGAGGACCCCTACGTGCTGAAACGCAAAAGTGTGCGTGGGGGCTCGTGGAAAGACCCTATGTCGATGATTCGCTCGGCTTGGCGCAGCTGGGAATACCAAAATCAGCCGCGCTCCTACATAGGTTTCCGCTGCGTGCGCTCAAAGGCTAACACCACCAGCAGCACAAACCCTGGTAGCAAAAAGAAAAAATAAAATTTCTCCTCCCTTCCTAAAATTACCCGAAACATGGCCAATAAGATAAACCTTGTAGTCCGCCTGCAACACTGGATGGACAGTGTGCCCGGACAAACCTTTCTGAATTATGCCTACTCGTGGGGCGCATCTATCGTAATTTTGGGTGCGCTGTTCAAACTCACCTATTTACCGGGAGGTAACTTCATGCTTTTCATCGGTATGGGCACCGAGGTCGTGGTGTTCTTCCTCTCGGCCTTCGACCGCCCGTTCGATAAAAACGAAATTGGCAAGGATTTGCCGCACGATTACGAAACTGACGAAGAAATTGCCGAACATCTCGGCCTGAACGACGAGGCTGACGCTGAAATCGAGGACGAGAACGAGGCCAAAGCCGACGACAAAACGGCCGTTCCAGCACAATCGCCGGCCGCTCCTACACAAATGCCTGCCGCACAGGGCGGTGTGGTGTTCGTGGGTCAAGGCATAGCTGCAGCCGCTGCCGCACAGCCTGCTGTTCAGGCTACGACACCGGTACAAACATCTGAAACACCTGAAGCACAGCCTACAACGGCTCAAGCTGCTGCCGAAGCCATTACAGCACGCACACCGCAGGGCGAGGTGCCTTTCGAAAACGAAGCACAGCGATTGGCCGAAATCATCCGATTGGCCAACGACGAACTGCTGCGCCGAGCACAGGCTGCTCTGTCGCCCGAAATGGAAACGGCTACGCAGGAATACATCGAAAAACTACGCGTACTAGCCGATACCTTCCAAAAGGTCGACGAACAGAGCGCACGTCTGGCACACGACAGCGAAGAAATGGCAAACTTGAACCGTACGCTCACGGCTATCAATAAAACCTACGACTTGCACTTCAAAAGCATCAGCCAGCAGGTGGGTACTATTGAGCGTATCAACGAACAAACCCGTCACCTCGCTGCACAAATCGAAGAACTCAACGGCGTATACGGCCGCATGATTCAGGCGCTGACCATCAACATGCACATGCAGCAACCCATGCAGCAGCAACCTCAGCAGCCCATGCAGCAGGGTTTTCAGCCTCAGCAACCCATGCCCCAGCAACCCATGCAGTAGCCTTAAACAGCCCTGTAGTGTAGCTGCCCTGTAGCCAACAGCTTCTGCCCCACCCTTTACTGCAAAAACAAAGGTGGCAGAAAAGCCTGTGTTTAACTCCAAACCGATAACCATGTCCTCAGTCAAGAAAAGGCCCGTTTCTCCGCGCCAAAAAATGATCAACCTGATGTACATCGTGTTGATGGCCATGCTGGCACTCCATGTGTCGAGCGATGTGCTGAAAGGCTTTACCCTCATCGGCGAAAGCTTGAAACGCACCACCGGAAACGCCATGAAGGAGAACGATGCCCTCTATTCCGATTTCGAAGCCAAATACAAGGACAACCCCGTCAAGGTGAAGCCCTGGTACGAAAAGGCACTGAAGGTGAAGCAAATGAGCGACTCGCTCTACAACTTTGCCGGACAACTGCGCCTGGCCATTGCATGCGAAGCCGATGGCGATGATGCCGACCCCGACAACTTGCAGAACAAAGAAGACCTTGAAGGCTCAAACCGCATCATGCTTGCACCTGCCAAAGGTCAGGGCGACAAACTCTATCAGGCCATCACGTCGTTCCGCACGCGCATCCTTTCCTACGTTTCCGACCCGCGACAGCGCATCATCATTGCCTCGAACCTGAGCACCGACGTGCCGAAAAACGAAAATAACCTGGGCAAAAACTGGCAGCAGTATATGTTTCAGGAAATGCCCTCGATTGCCGCCATCACCATGTTGGCCAAACTGCAAAGCGACGTGCGCAAGGCCGAAAACGAGGTGCTGCACACCTTAATTTCGAATGTCGACCTCAAGGACATCCGTGTCAACGAACTCAATGCCTACGTCTCGGCCGAGGCCACCACGCTTTATCCCGGCGAAACTTTCCGCTCAAAAATATTCATGGCGGCTGTCGACACCACGCAGCGTCCGGAAATCTACGTCAACGGACGACGCATCAACGCCAACGGCAACTACCAATTTACCGTCGGCGGACCGGGCCAATATTCTTTCTCGGGCTACATAACCATGCCCAATGCTGCCGGCGACATCATTCGCCGTAACTTTACCCAGAAGTATAATGTCATTGCGCCTCCGCAGGGAGCTACCGTAGCGGCCGACCTCATGAACGTGCTTTATGCCGGTTTCGACAACCCCATCAGCGTTTCGGCTTCGGGCATACCGAACAATCAGGTACACCTGAGCATGGCGGGTGGCTCGCTCACGGCAAAGGGCAACGGCAAGTACACGGCCCGTCCGGCACAGGTAGGCAAGGACGTAACCTTCAGCGTAACGGGTACGGTAAACGGTCGCACGCAAAACATGGGTTCATTTACCTTCCGTGTGCGCAAACTCCCCGACCCCACGGCCTACATTCGCATCGGTACCGACCATTTCCGCGGCGGACGCATTGCCAAGGCCAGCATACTCGGTGCACCGGGACTGGGAGCTGCCATCGAAGACGGACTGCTCAACATTCCCTTCCGCGTACTCGGTTTCGAAACCGTATTTGCCGACCGCATGGGCAACTTCCGTCCTGAACCATCAAACGGCGATCAGTTCACCCCCAACCAGCGCAATCTGATGCGCGAGTTGCGCCGTGGACAGCGTTTCTACATTTCGAAGGTGCGTGCCGTAGGTCCCGACGGCCTGACGCGTACACTCAGTGGTTCGGTCGAAGTGATTGTCAACTAAACCTACCCCACATCACCGCCCCTACCCTTCCTCACCGACGACTATCTTAGCAAACATACATTTCTATGAATATTCTTCGCATCGCGCTCTTTGCCCTCGCTCTGGCCTTCACCGGCCAATCCATTGCGCAGCCGCCACGCCGCCGCGCCGAACAGCAAGCCAAGCAGCAGCAACAGCAAAACTCGCCTCGTGGATCGGCCTACCGCCAGTTCCCCACCGCACAAGCCATGCCGCAAAACGTGGCCTGGAGGCGCGACCTTTACCGAAAACTCGACCTCAACAAAGAGGCGAACGCCACGCTCTACTACCCCACCACACCGCACGACGGACGCGAAAACCTGTTTACCTACCTTTTCAAACTCCTGCTGCGCAAACAAATCAAAGCCTACGACTATAAACTCGACGGCAACGAAAACTTCAGCGCAAAGAACGAGGTAACGGCACGCGAACTTATGGACCGCTACCACATCTTCTACGAAGCCAAGGACGACAAAGTGCGAGTGAACGACGCCGACATTCCGTCGGAAGAGGTAAAGGTATATTTCATCAAGGAAAGTTCGTACTACGACCAGCAAACAGCCTCGTTCCGTTCGCAAGTCACTGCGCTCTGTCCCGTGCTGGTGCGTGGCGATGCTGAATTCGGAGGCGACTTGGCGCAGTATCCCATGTTCTGGGTCAAAATGGACGATGTAGCTCCCTATCTGGGCAAACTCATGCTCATGGGTTCATCGCTCAACAATGCAGCCATGATGTCGGCCGACGACTTCTTTACGATGGGCTGCTACGAAGGCGACATTTACAAGGCCGTAAACCTGCAGGACCGCCTGCTCGCCAACTATTGCCCGGACGATTCGTCGCTCGTACGCGAACAAAAACGCATTGAAAAGCAGCTGGCCGATGTACAGGAACACGTCTACGGCCGCGACAGTGCCTACTATGCCAAACTCCGTGCCGACTCCATTGCGCAGGCTCAAGCCGACTCGCTCGAAGCTTTGGGCAAATCAGCTCGCACATCGCGCCGCGGAGCAGCCACTTCGCGTCGTTCGTCGTCGCTCAGCCGTCGCACGCGCCAAAGCGATGCCGGTTCGGCCAAGGCTACAAAACCCAAAAAGCAGAAATCTGCCAAAGTGCGCACCAAGGCACCGCGTTCGGGCGGAGGTGGCAACGGCAAATTCAGTGTGCGCCGCCAGCGTCATTAAGCACACTCCCCCATTTTTGTATAGCGTTCACGCCCCATTCAAACTATGTATGCGTTTGGTACCACTTTCGGTACATAAGCGCATACATAGTTTTTATTTTACAACCATCTGTACAAATAAATCTGAACAACACCTTAAATAAATGCTGAAAGACGGCAACAATCAATATGAAACGCGTAATTTTGCACCCCAACTCATAAAAGCAACTTAACACAAAACGAATGGACTTTCTACACATTGTCACGCAGATGCTGATGATATTCGGCATCGTCTTGGTAGGTCTTTTTGCCGCCAAACGCAATTTATGGTCGGGCGAAATCGACCGCAAACTCTCGGTATTCATCATGAACATCTCGATGCCGGCACTCATTTTAGCCTCAGTTATGGGACAGGATTTAGCATTCGAAAATGCCGAACTCGTGTCGCTCGGCATTGTAGCCGTGTTAAGCTATGCAGTGCTGCTCGGTGCAGCGTTTGTAATTCCCATATTATGGCGCGTAAATGCCAGTCGCCAAGGCCTATTGCGCTTCATGCTGGCCTTCGGCAATGTAAGTTTCATTGGTTATCCGGTGTGCGATGCCGTGTTCGGCCCCAAAGCCGTGTTCTGCGCCTCAGTGCTCAACATACCGTTCAACCTGCTCATCTTCACCATCGGTGTAGCCTGTATCAACGGTGGCAAGGTTAAATCGGCCTTCTCGCCCAAACTCATCCTTTCGCCCTGCGTCGTCGCCTCGCTCATTGCCGTAGGCATTGCCATTGGCCGCATCAGCGTGCCCGCCCCCATTGGCCAGTGGTTCCACCTGTTGGGCGACATGACCACCCCCTGCGCCCTGCTCATCATTGGTTCCAGCCTGAGCAACATTCCCGTACGCGACATGTTAGGCAACCGTTTTGTCTATGCCGTCAGCCTGCTGCGCCTCATTGTGCTTCCGCTCATGGTAGGCGCCGTACTGCGCCTCTGCGGCATATCAATCTTTGTCAGCGACGTAGCCACGGTGCTCAGTGCCATGCCTATAGCCACGAACGGCGTGATGCTTTGCTTGCAATACGGCAAAGACGAACGTGTCATGACGCAAGGATTGTTTATCACCACCTTACTTTCGGTGCTGACCATTCCGCTTGTAGCTTGGATCACCACCCTACTCTAAGCGTTTGTTTTCACACATCCCAATCATTGATCATGACAATCATCATCTGTATACTCCTCACCATCGTAACCTTTGCTGCAGGCTATGCTTTCGGCACGATGCGTTCACAACGCGAGGCTGTGGCGGCCAAAGCCGAATTGGCAGCCGCGCGCAAACATGCCGACGAAGCCCTACGCGCTCAGGCGGCGGCTCTCAGGGCTGAATTCAAGGCGGTATCGGCCGAAACCATGCGTTCGCAGGGCGATGCCTTGCGCGAATCGCACCTGCACTCGCTCGAAGCCTTGCTCCAACCGTTGGGACGCGACATCGACCGTTTCCGCACGCAGTTTGTCAGCGGACACGCTTCGCTCGATAGCTACATCAAGTCGCTCATTGCGCAAACGCAAACGCTGGGACGCGATGCCGAAAACCTGGCCAAAGCGCTCAAGGGCAATAACAAACTGCAAGGCAACTGGGGAGAAGCGGTGCTCGACAACCTGCTCGCCACATCGGGCCTGACCGAAGGTCGCGACTACACCCTGCAAAGCCACTTGCCCGACGGCATGGGCTCAACGGCCATTCCGGATGTGGTGGTTCATTTGCCGGGCGAACGCAACGTGATTATCGACTCGAAGGTATCGCTCAAACATTACACAGCCTATGTAGCCACCGACGACCCTGCCGAACAGGCGCAGTTGCTCAAGGAACATGTGCGCAGCGTACGCCAGCACATCAAGGAACTTTCGGCTAAAAATTACAACAAGCTGGTGCCTAACTCCATTGGCTATGTGCTCATGTTCATTCCGGGCGAAGGCGCCTACATGGCGGCGGTAAATGCCGAGCCTACGCTTTCGGCCGAGTCCTACGCGCAACACGTTATTTTGATAAACCCTACCAACTTGCTCATGGCCTTGCAGCTGGCCTACAACCTGTGGCAGAGCGAAATGCAGAGCCGTTCGGTACACGAAATCTACACTTCGGCCGAAAAACTCTACAAAAAGTTTACCACCTTTGCGCAAAACTTCGTAAAGATAGGCAATGGCATGCAGCAGCTGCAACGCACCTACGACGAGGCCTACAAACAGTTGTGTACGGGTCGTGGCAACATTGTCAGCCAGCTTGAAGGATGGAAAAAGAAGGGGCTCACACCCACTTCTTCCCTACCCGACGAACTCACCGCACAAGCGGAACTGAGCGACGATGCTCCCATCGACTTACTCACAGATGCAGTGCCAAGTCATTCGGCCAATGACTAACCACAAGGAAACTAAGTAATAATGGCACAACAAATGCCATACGACGATCAATCTGCCCGATGCTTCCCATTTAGCTTCGGGCAGTTTTTTAATGAAAACACCATAGACATGTGTTTCAGACAGGCCTGCCTGCCCTACTTTCTGTTGTAGCAAAATGTCAAAGAACGCTGAATAAATAAGGAATATTGTTTTTTCATCCGTCAAACTGAGGTGCAGCCTGACTTCGCGAAGCAATGTCAGTGCCAACCGAATGCAGAGCAATGAGAGCTGGCTCTCAAAAGCTATGCTGAGGTGCAGCCTGACTTCGCGAAGCAATGTCAGTGCCAACCGAATGCAGAGCAATGAGAGCTGGCTCTCAAAAGCTATGCTGAGGTGCAGCCTGACTTCGCGATAGCAAAGATACAACACGCACCCCCCGAAATCCAAATTTTTTCGGCACTTGATATCGCACCTCAATAATTTCCGGAGCTTAAAAACAGACCGTAACCCATTCATTTACAAGCATTTCAAAAGATTTTTTTAAGCACAGAAAAAAGTAAAATCGGGATATAACATTTCATCACATTCCGATTTTCAAAACGTACAAAGCACACACATTTTCCACGCAATTTCTACAGCCTCCGACACTTGCCATAGGGACAAAAAAAATGCTCCCGCATGGTGGCGAATCACTTCGCGAATCGGGAGCAAACCTTACTCATACATAAATGTTTACAAGAAAAACCATGTAGTTCTTCTCTTGTTTCTTTGCAAAAGGATAGTGTTAGTTAGGTTTTAGTTATGTTTGGTCAATCTCAGAAAAGTATGTCCGAGTTTTTTAGGTACGGCCCTGACGGAAAGAGTGGGGAAGTTAGGTTTCCCGATGCGGCAATGTGCCTTTTGCACCGCCATAAATGGGCCTTTGCTTTGCAGCATTCATACATATAACAGGCAGAATGACGCAACCTTGCATCAGAAAATGATTTTTTTTTGAAAAAAATGCAGATTTTCGTCGAACTCCCTTTTTACATAGGGGAAAAAGCTCCGTTTCTGCGCAGTATGCGTTTGAAAAAACGCTGAATACCGAGCTAAAACAACGGGGCAGAACCTACGATTTGCGAAACGTAAGCTTAATGAACGTCACGCGTTCGCCGTGAAACGATTTCCAGCGCAGTTTCAGCCGCACCTTGTTGCCGTGCTTAGGGCGAGGCAGACCATTCAGGTTAAAGGCAATGAGCGCATCGCCCATGTGGCCCATCACGTCTCCGGCAGCATCGTGCCGCAGCTCAATTTCGTAGGGATTATCGGGGTTTACGCCCGTAAGCAAATTCACCTTGTGCGGAATCTGATTATTGCCAAACTGCGTTCTCAGCCTCAGCGTCAGGTAACCATCCTCGGCCACAGTGGTCCAATCCTTCACTATTTCGATTTCATCTTTGCCAAACACCCGGTCGTTGTCGGCACCTTTCGAAGCCACAGGCATTTTGGTACGTATGCTGTCCATCCACAGCACATTGACGGTTTGTCGTCCGCCCCGACGTCCGCCGTAAGCCTCTTCATAGTTAACCAGCGCACGCACGTCCTTTTTACCGTAAGGAGCCGGAGGATTTCCCTTAGGCAGCAGGGTAGTTGAATCATCGAGCTGCATGAAGTAACTGCCATTAGGCGTAGGGCAAACGGTAACTACAGCACGAGGTTGACGGGTAATCCAATCGTTGTAATCGTCGCTGACACACGAGATGAGGCTGCTCAACGCTAGGGCGAGCCAGAGCAGGGGCGTAAAAACTTTGATTTGCTTCATCATTGTTTGCGTTTTATTTTTGAGGTAAATAACGAGGGGAGGGTAAAGGCCGCTGTCACACCCCATGAAGTCCTCAAAAGCTGTTTGAATTTTATTCAAAAAGTAGTTCATTCGGCTTCTAAATCGGGGTAGGAAAGGCAAGCCTCAATTATATAATGACAAAACTAAATCATCCTTGCATGCACACTCAGCCATTTTTTGTGTTTTTTTTCGGTCTGATTCACCCAAACACCCAGCAAACGGGTGGGGGAGTTCGGCCGTGAACTACCGCTAAACTAAAGATTTAGCGGCTTCGGAGATACCAATACCTCCTCTCTTTTACTATCGTTGTATTTATAGATGTGCATGGAAAGTAAAGGGTAGCTGCGCTACCCCGCATTTTTCATCCCCTAAACTGAAGATTTAGGGGT
>ERZ809198.71-NODE-71-length-71799-cov-7.865605_pt1 | contig 71799 bp, 51 predicted proteins | sample MGYA00520793_ERZ809198 | MGnify/ENA primary metagenome ERZ809198 (study PRJEB31570, sample SAMEA3213005) | Homo sapiens | biome: human-gut; feature: human gut; material: fecal | place: Sweden | collected 2011 ... | reverse complement strand
TAGAGCACCTGACTGTTAATCAGGGGGTCGTTGGTTCAAGCCCATCCTGAAGCGCACTTAGTAGACTTATCATCTTGAATTGTTAGGCTTCAGTAGCTCAGTTGGTTAGAGCACCTGACTGTTAATCAGGGGGTCGTTGGTTCAAGCCCATCCTGAAGCGCCAAGCACCTGCATCTGCAAAGATGCGGGTGTTTTTTTGTGCTTTCAGAAAAGGGGAAGGCGAATACACAAAGAAAGTTTGCAAGAAATGGGGTTAAGCAATGGGGTGGGGAAAATTTTTATAGAGAAAAAAAAGAGTGGACAGGTGATTATGTTTCACCTGTCCACTCTTTTTGCGATACATATATATGTATATCAGTGACAGTTCAGAAAGTTACCATTCGTTGCGCAGCGTGACTGTCCCCTGTTCGACGTGCCATATTTTGCGCCCCTCGATGGCAGGAAACTCCTTTTCGTCGTGACTCACCACCACAATGGCCGCTTGGCGGCGCACCTCGTTGAGCAGGGCATAGAGTTCGTGGCGCGATGCCTCGTCGAGGTGCGTTTCGGGTTCGTCGAGCAGCAGCAAGTCGGGTTTCGGCGCAAAGGCACGCGCCAGAAGCGTACGCTGCCACTGACCGCCGCTGAGGTCGGAAATGGGACGCGAGGCTAAGTCCGACAGCCCGAAGAGCGCCAGCGCCTCGTCGGCCCAGCCCTTTAACTCGGCACTGAGCGGCTGCCACACCTTTTTGCGGCAGGAAAGGCCCGAGCGCACAATGTCGACCACGGTGGTGGGAAACTGGCGGTCGATGTGGCGGTATTGCGGCAGATAGCCCATGGTAATGCCCTTTTGCCGCTCAATGCGGCCACGTGTGGGCGGCAACAGTCCGGCAATGAGTCGCAGCAGCGTGGTTTTGCCGCCGCCGTTCGGTCCGGTGAGCACCACAAAGTCGTTGTTGAGCAGTTCTTGGCTGATGTGACACAGAACATGGCGTTCGCCGTAGCTCAGGCAAACGTCCGAAATATGCAGTATGGGTGAAGGCATGGCTGAAAAAATTATTGAATGAAGCACACCGATGGTGAGCAGACAGGGATATTCCTCTTTTTCAAAAAAAATATTTCCCCAAACAAAAAGAACGTAGACGCTTTGCCGACAAGGACCGGCGCAGCATTTGCACCTTGGTTTAGCGCGGTGCAGCGGTTTGCGTCAGTGCGTCGGTGATGAGGCGCAGCTGGCGCGGCACGTCGTAGTCGAGCGGATTGATTTCGACCACCCGGGCACCAATGGCCTCGGCAATTTGTCGGGCAGCACGCCCCGTGTGTTCCTTGGATATAAACACCGTAGTCACCCCCTCGGCGCGCGCACGGCTTATGATTTGGCGAATGCGCGCTGCCGAAGGCTCCTTGCCGTCGTGTTCCACGGCAATTTGCCGCAAGCCGTAGCGACGGGCCAAATAACCCAGGGCAGGGTGGTGGATGATGAATGAACGGTGGCGCAGCGGCTTCAAGGCGCGGTGCAGCGAATCGTCGAGCAGTTCGTTGCTGCGGCAAAAACGCGCAAGGTTCTGCTGATAGGTTTGGCTGTTGGCCGAATCAAGCCGACACAGCGCGCGGCAAGCCACAGCGGCCATACTGTTGAGGTTTTCGGGCGACATCCATACGTGCGGGTCGATGCTCGTTTGTCCGTCGTGCTGGTGGTGATGGTCGAAAAGCGGCGTGACATTGCGCCCCAAATCGAAAGTGGGCAAATGCGGAATGGCCGAAAGCAATCTGGGCAGTTTGCTCTGCTCAAAACCCAGCGTACCAACGCGGAAGAGCGCCTCGCTGTCGTCGAGCGTCATCATTTGTCCGGGCGTGGGTTCGTAAGTTTCGGGCGACGCACCAACGGGCATGAGCGTTTCGGTGGTGAAATGCGTTCCGGCAATTTGTTCCACCACATAGCGCACAGGCTCAATGCTCACTGTGAGCTTCGGCGCCTCGTTGGACGTTTGGCTGCGGTTGCAGCTTGTGAACAGCGCAAGGACGAGTAATAGGGAGAAAGTAAGTATTTGACGAATGTACATACAGAAATATATAATATATAAAAACAGAAAGATACAAAGGGTGGGGCTGTGAGGCCTCGTAAAAGAGAGTGGCAGGGAAGCCCCTGGTAAAAGGGACCGGCAGTGCGGCAAACAGGCAAGGACGAAAGCCTAATGTGCCGCAGCTACCCAAGCCTGAGCTAGCAGCCAGTAACGCACGTATTTGCCGAAACCAATGGCCAGCATGGCGTAGGGCAACTTGACGCGCATGAAACCCATGGCCACGGTGATGACGCTGCCCAACAATGGTGTCCACGCCAGCAGTCCCGCCCAGGCACCATAGTTGCGCACCCAGCGTTTACCGCGTTCCAACTTTTCAGGTTTCACCTTGGTCCAGCGCAAAATCCATTCGTCGCGGCCCAATGACCCGACACCATAGTTGAAGAGCGAACCGAGCGTGTTGCCGGCCGTTCCCCAAACCACGAGGCCGTCGGGGTCGGCTCCGGCAGCCAAAAGTCCCAGCATCACGGCTTCGGAACTGAATGGGAAAAAGCTACCGGCCAAAAAGGCAGCGATGAACATGCCGAAATCGCCGTAGGTAATAAGTATTTGTATAAAATCGTTCATAACAGTGGTCTTTTAAGAAAGCATTTCCATGACTTTATAAAGCATTTGCATGACTTTAAGAAATCATTTGCTTGTCTTTAAGAAAGTATTTGCATGTTATGCATATATGTGCAAAGTTACGCATTTCTTCGTTTTCCGAGCTAAATCAAACTTTTCTTTGTAATTTTGCAAGCAAATAAATAAAATAGATTGAAATATGAGTTTACAATGCGGTATTGTGGGCTTGCCCAACGTGGGTAAGTCAACCCTTTTTAACTGCCTGAGTAATGCCAAGGCACAGTCGGCAAACTTTCCCTTTTGCACCATCGAACCCAACGTGGGCGTAATTACGGTGCCCGATGAACGATTGACCAAACTGGCCGAACTGGTACACCCCGGACGCATCGTCCCCACCACGGTCGAAATTGTCGACATCGCCGGACTTGTGAAAGGCGCTTCGAAAGGCGAAGGGTTGGGCAACCAGTTCCTGGGTAACATCCGCGAAACCGACGCCATCATCCACGTGCTCCGCTGCTTCGACGACGGTAACGTGGTACACGTAGACGGTAGCGTTGACCCCGTGCGTGACAAGGAAATCATTGACACCGAGTTGCAGCTGAAAGACCTTGAAACCGTTGAAAACCGCATTAAGCGCGTGGAGAAAATTGCACAGGTCGGCGGCGATAAAAATGCCAAGGTCGAATACGAAGTACTCGTGGCCTACCGCGAAGCCCTGCTCCAGGGCAAAAGCGCACGCAGCGTGCAGTTCGAAACCAAAGAAGAACAAAAAGCAGCCAAGGGCTTGTTCCTGCTCACCTCAAAGCCCGTGCTCTACGTGTGCAACGTCGACGAGGCATCGGCTGCCACGGGCAATGAATATGTGGAACGCGTACGCGAAGCCGTAAAGGACGAAGGCGCCGAAGTGCTTGTGCTTGCTGCACAAACTGAAGCCGACATTGCCGAACTCGAAACCTACGAAGAACGACAGATGTTCCTGCAAGACGTTGGCCTCGAAGAGAGCGGATGCAACCGACTCATCAAAACGGCCTACAAAATGCTCGAACTCGAAACCTTCATCACGGCCGGCGAAATGGAAGTGAAGGCTTGGACCTATCACCGTGGCTGGAAAGCACCGCAGTGTGCCGGCGTTATCCACACCGACTTCGAAAAAGGCTTTATCCGAGCTGAAGTTATCAAGTACGACGACTACATCCGCCTTGGTTCTGAATCAGCTGTGCGCGATGCCGGTTTGCTCCATGTCGAAGGCAAGGAATACGTGGTGCAGGATGGCGACATCATGCACTTCCGCTTCAACGTGTAAGCGCTCCTCACCTATACATATCCATCACCTACACATCCATCACTTTGTAAAAACGAAATCAAGATAGATAGCATGGTAATTTGGGATCCTTCAGAAATTGCCTTTAGCTTTGGCCACTTTGCCGTACGCTGGTACTCACTCTGCTGGTGTATCGGCCTGGCTTTAGGCTATGTTGTGGTGTATAAGCTGTACAAACAGCAACGCATACCTCAGGAAAAATTCGACCCGCTCTTCCTCTACTGCTTCGTCGGCATATTGGCCGGAGCACGTCTGGGGCACTGCCTGCTCTACGAACCCGCGTATTTCCTCAGTCATCCGCTCGAAATGTTCCTGCCCATTCGTTTTCTGCCCGACGGCGGTTGGAAATTCGTGGGCTATGCCGGTTTAGCCTCGCACGGCGGTACCTTCGGCTTGATGGTCGCGCTGTGGCTCTACGTACGTAAATACAAGGTCAACCTGCTTCGCGTGCTCGACAACATCGCCATAGCCACCCCCATCTGCGCCTGTTTCATTCGTTTGGGCAACCTCATGAACTCCGAGATTGTGGGCAAGTTCACCGGCAGCGACTACGGATTTGTGTTCGTGCAAAATGGCGACACCCTTCCGCGCCACCCCGGTCAGCTTTACGAAGCCGTGGCCTATCTACTCTTTTTTATCGTAGGTTTGTGGCTCTATCGCCGCTTTAAGCAGCGCGTCGGCACGGGTTTCTACTTCGGCTACTGCCTCACCACCATCTTTGCCTTCCGCTTCATTGTCGAGTTCTGCAAGGAAGTGCAGGAACCCTGGGAGCTGGCTATGCAGCAAAGCATCGGACTGAACCAGGGACAGCTGTTGAGCATCCCCTTCGTGCTGCTCGGCGTCTATTGCCTTTCGGGCGGCAAATACTGTAAGAAATGGGGCGACAACGGCACCATTTAAATCCCTCTTGATAAACAGAAAAACCCCTCATTTGGCAGCGCAAAAGTTTTTGCCGGCCGAATGAGGGGTTTTTGATTTGGCAAAATTTGGCACTTCATGTAAATAAATTATCAAATTCAGCCCCATTCACATAAAAAAAAAACCATACTGTAATGTATTGTGCGTTAAATTAGCTATCTTTGCCGCGCATTGGGACACCAATATGTGGCTGTACTATGCGCCATACCGCTTTTATAGTCCGTTTGGTGCAGAGGAACGAAACATAAAACCTATCAAATCAATTTTATATGCAGACTAAACTCTATCTCTCATTGGCACTTGCCGGCTCATTGGCGCTGACTTCGTGCAAAAAACTGGGTGAGCTTTCAGCAGACAATTTCACTGTAACTCCTTCACCCATGGAGGCTGTAAGCGGTAAAGTGCCCGTAACCATCAACGGTCGCTTCCCCGAAAAGTACATGAAGAAAAAGGCCGTAGTAACCGTAACGCCCGAAATCCGCTACGAAGGTGGCAAAGCTACCGGTCAGAGCGCAACTTTCCAGGGTGAAAAGGTACAAGGCAATGACCAGGAAATCTCTTACAAGCTGGGCGGCAACTACACGATGAAGAATTCGTTCGACTACGTTCCCGAAATGCAGAAGAGCGAACTCTATCTTACGTTCCAGGCTCGTGTAGGCAAGAAAGAAGTTGAAGTTCCCGCTGTGAAGGTAGCCGACGGCGTTCTCGCCACTTCTACCCTTATCAAGGAAACTGCCGGACAGGGTACCCCCGCCGACGCTGCAGATGCTTACCAGTATGCTATCAAGCAGACCAAGCAGGCTCAGATTAAGTACCTCATCAACCAGGCTAACGTACGCACCAGCGAACTCAAGTCTACTTCTGTTCAGGAATTCGTGAAGACGCTCCGCGACATCAAGGCTGACCAGAAAGGCTTTATGCTCGAAAATATCGAAGTTTCTGCTTACGCTTCACCCGATGGTGACCTCGACTTCAACACCAAGTTGGCCGAAAAGCGTCAGAACACCTCGTCAAACTATGTGAGCAAGCAGCTCAAGGCTAACGAACTCAACACCAAAGTTGACGAAAAGTACACCGCTGAGGATTGGGACGGCTTCAAGGAACTCCTTCAGGCTTCAAACATCCAGGATAAGGACGTAATCCTCCGCGTACTCTCTATGTACGAAGATCCCGAAGAACGCGAAAAGCAAATCCGCAACCTCTCTGCAGGTTACAAGGAACTCGCTGACGAAATTCTTCCCGAACTCCGTCGCGCTCGCCTCACCATCAACTACAACCTCATTGGCCGCACCGATGACGAAATCAAGCAGCAGTACAAGGCTGACGCTAAGGAACTCTCTGTAGAAGAACTCCTTTACGCTGCTACCCTCACCAACGATGCCAACGAGAAGAAGGATATCTACACCACTACTACCAAGCAGTATCCCGAGGATTACCGCGCTTACAACAACCTCGCTAGCCTCGCTTACCAGGATGGCGACCTCGCTGCTGCCAAGAACTACCTGGTACAGGCTGCTGCCAAGAAGGGTGACGCTGCTGAAGTTAACGCTAACCGCGCATTCGTAGCTATGGCCGAAGGTAACTATGACGAAGCTCAGAACTACCTCTCTAAGGCTACTGCTGCTAAGAACTACAACGAACTCCTCGGTAACCTCCAGGTAGCTCAGGGCAACTACGCTCAGGCTGCTCAGAGCCTCCAGGGCGTGAAGACCAACTCTGCTGCTTTGGCACAGATCCTCAACAAGGACTACACCGCTGCTGCTTCTACGCTCAGCCAGGTTGCTAAGCCCAACGCTACTACTAGCTACCTCAAGGCCATCGTTTCTGCCCGCACCGGTCAGAACGCAGCTGTTATCTCGAACCTCAAGGATGCCATCGCTAAGGATGCCAACCTCAAGGCTCGTGCCGCTAAGGACCTCGAATTTGTAGCCCTCTTCAACGACGCTAACTTCCAGAGCCTCGTAAAGTAATTTAAGCACGCTATCATTCGCCCCACGCCTTTGCGTCGAGGCTGGATGCATTCATAGCTTTATGCATAAAGCCAATGTACAAGCCATTTAAAACGACTTGTTGCATTGGCTTTTTTTTATTTTTCAATCCGAGATACATTTCGCAAACATTTCGTTATTTACTCCACTAACATTCTCAAAGAATGAAAACATCAATTAAACGTTACCTTTTCACGACCCTGCTTGCTTCTGCTTGCACCATGAATTTATCGGCGCAGAAAGATGAGTCATCAGCATTGCGTATTTCCATCAAAAACGGGCGTATCAGTTTTAAGTCGGCGCAGTACACCAAGCCACGTTCCGCATTTTCCGTTTTTGCAGGCTACGAACACTTTCCCGAACTGGGCAAAAGAAATGGCTACGATATCGGCGTAGAGTACAAAAACTATATGCGCAAAAAGTTCTATTTTGTAGCCAATTTCCATGCCGGTGTGAACGATGGTACCAAAGCCGTAGCCTATGAGCGCGATGGTATCAATTACCGCTTCGATTTGCACAACAGCGTACGCGACTACATGCTCGGTATCGGCCTCGGCTACGACTTTCTGCAAGTGAAGCGTCACAGCATGTATGTGCAAGCCACGGTAGGTTTAGGCACCAATGAACAATATAAAGACGGCATTGTGCTTTCGCCCAGCGGAGCCTACGACATCGTAAAGACCTTTGGCGGAGTAACCACCCGTTTTGCCATATCAGCTTCTGCCGGCTACGATTATCAACTCACCGACTGGCTTGCAGTAGGTGTTAACTACACCGGTTGGCAAATAGGTTATGATTTTAAAAGCTCTGCCAATCTCAAAGTAGGCTTCTGCTTCTAAACATCCCCATGCCCTTGGCAAACAATATATATATATAGGTAATCAGGTGTTCAGATAAACTATTGGGAATGCCTGATTTTTTTGGGGCGAAGAAAATGGTAATCAGATACGCAAAAAACATTGCGTTGTAAAGAGTCCGTGTAAAAACGCAACAACGCGTACGTGTTTCAGACAGGCCTACCTGCCTTACTTTCTTTTGTAACAGCATGTCAAAGAACGCAGTATGAATTAAAGAGTTTGAAACTTAGTTTTTTCATCCATTGTTGCAAAGATACAACTTCGTCACCCCGAAAACCAAATTTTTTCGGCACCTGATATCGCACCTCGCGTTTTTCAAACAGCCCCCAACAGCCCGTATCCCCTTTATTTACAAGCATTTCCGAACGTTTTTCAAGTCCGGAAAAAATGAAATAGGGATATACCTTTTTATCCCATTCCAATTTTCAAAACGTACGAAGCACGCACATTCCCTCCACCCAAATTTCTATAAAACCCCAAAAAAGCCCGAAGCGCACAGAGCGTTTCGGGCTTTCGTATTCGTCATAAGTAAGTGTTCAGAGGTCAAAAAAGATGCTGAACACCTACTTTCAATGAGTTTCTCGGTTCTTCGTCGGTTTATTTCACCTCGATTTCGTCCACAAAGATAAAGGCAGGCGAGCCCTTACCACTGTGCCATTGCGGCATAGCCGATTCAGGCTTCAGCGTCACCTGAATGAAGCGCACCTTAGTCGGAGCAAAGCTGAGCGACAGCGAGTGAATGCCGTTGGGCGTTTCCTCAGTCATCTGCGGATAAGTCTTTACAGCCAGTTCGCGCATTTCGCCACCTTCAGTTTCAGCACCGCACACCTTAAATTCGCGTGCACCGAAAATCCAGTCACCCTTTTCAACACAAGTGTTCACATTCACCTGGCTCACCTCCTTCAGTTCGCCCAAGTCGATGGTAGCCTGCAAATCCTTGCCCACAAAGCCAATCCAGCGGCCCGTGCGGTAGTTCGTGTTGTTGCCACGCAAACCGTCAACCAGCAGCGGCGCACCGCTGTAGTCGTAGCCCTTGTGAGGCGCGTTCGTCAGCGTAATCGGGCACGCCGTAGCCTTATGGAAGGTAAAGTCCTCCTGCACCTCAGGCGTCTGACCCTGTGTACGGAAAGCAGCCGCACGGAGTTTGCCCGACTGACGCACCAGCAAGTTACCCTCGTATTTCGGCGATGAAGCCGTAGGCGCCGTGCCGTCGAGCGTATAGTGAATGTCAGCCCCGTCGAAAGTCGAGAGCGTCACCTTGATAGCACGTTCAGCCGTATCAGTGCCACAAGCCATTTTCACGTTGTAAATCGTGTGCGCATAGTTATAGTTCTTGATGCGATACAAGTCTATGAGTTTCGGCAGACGCTGCATGAACGCATCAAAGTTCTTCTGCTCAGGAGCACACCACTGAATTTCGCTCAGTGCAGCCATACGCGGCAGTTCCATGTATTCCACCTGGCGGTAAGTTTTCATATACTCCGTCCAGCAGTTAGCCTGCACACCAATGATGTGCTTCTGCTCCTCGGGCGTAAGGCTCTTAGGCATAGGCTCGTAGCTATACACACGCTCAATGGGCAAGAAACCACCGATAGCCTCCGGTTCGTTCTTCGTGTCAGCACTCTGGTAATAGTCGAAGTATAGGTAAGTGTTCGGCGTCATAATCACGTCGTGCTTCTGACGCGCCGCCTCGATGCCACCCCCTTCGCCACGCCACGACATCACCGTAGCGTTCGGAGCCAGTCCGCCTTCGAGCGTTTCGTCCCAGCCAATCATCTGTCGTCCCAGCTTGTTGAGCGTGTTCTCAGCACGTTTGATGACATAGCTCTGCAAACGCTCCTCGGCCGTATGTTTGCCGTCAGCCTGCAAGTTGTTAGCCTTGATGCGCGCCTGACATTTGGCACATTTAGCCCACTGCGTTTTGGGGCACTCGTCGCCACCCACATGAATGTAAGTCGAAGGGAAGAGTTTCACCACCTCCTTGAGCACATTGTCAATAAATTCAAAGGTCTTGTCGTTACCGGCGCAAAGCACATTGTCCGACACACCCCAAATTTGCCACACATCATACGGTCCCCCCGTACAGCCCAGTTCGGGATAAGCCGCCAAAGCCGCCTGCATGTGCCCCGGCAGGTCAATTTCCGGGATAATCGTGATGTAGCGTTCAGCCGCATAGCGCACGATGTCCTTAATTTCCTTTTGCGTGTAGTAACCCCCGTAAGGTTTACCATCGTATTTACCCGAGTTGTGGCCAATCACCGTTTGCGCACGGCGCGAACCGATTTCAGTCAGTTTCGGGTATTTTTTAATTTCAATGCGCCAACCCTGGTCATCAGTCAGGTGCCAGTGAAAGCGGTTAATGTTGTGCAGCGCCAGCATGTCGATGAAGCGGCGGATAGAGTCCGTCGTCACGAAGTGGCGCGACACATCCAAGTGAGCACCACGGTAAGCAAAGCGCGGTTCGTCAGTCACCTCGACCGAGGGAATGTGAATGCTCGTGGCCTGACCCATAGGCAAAGCCTTGCGCAGCGTTTGGCAAGCATAGAACACACCGGCAGCCGATGCACCGTCGAGCAGAATAATGTCGCTGTTCACGCGAATGTTGTAAGCCTCAGGGTTTTCATCCTTCAGAGCCGCACTCATGCGAATGCACTTACGCTGCAGCGGTTCGGTAGTAGTGAGCAGTTGCAGCCCCGTAGCCTCCTTGATAAAAGCCGCCAGATATTCGGCATTGCGCTTCATAGCCTTGTCGCCCTTGGGGTAGGCAATGAGCGTACGCGCATTGAGTTCGAAACTGCCGGCCTGAGTATTTTTAACCTCTTTAGGCAGCGGCACCACATGAAAGTCGGCATGTTGTGCCCATGCTGAGCCAGGCAGAACCGAAGCACAGACCACAATGGCAGCAGCAATTTTATTTTTCAAGTTCATGATGAAAAGATTAAATAGTAAGCAGATGTGTGAGAAATACGAAGGAAGGTCATGCCCGTTAGCATCCCCAAACATAATTGTAGATGCCCAATGCACTCAGCAGCAGTGCCGAAAGGTTGAACCACGCCGGAAACCACCGGGCACGCGCCAACGCATAGTAATGCGCCATGAGCAAAGCCGTGTTTACCACATAAATCGGCATGATGTCGTGATAGTACTGCGGCAGCCCTACGAGTGCAGCCGTAAGTAGCACCTGCTGCGTGGTGATGCAGTAAAACAGCATGCGGATACGGATTTTGTCGTTGTAGGCCGTGTGAAAAAAGTGGATAAATGCCGGAATGCTAAAGAGCAGCAGCACAACGGCGCTGACCACTTCAGCCTGCGACAGCACGCTGTAGTCGGGCAGTTGCGGCACAAACCATTGGGGCAGATACAAAAAGGCCGAATCAAGCCGGTTATGCCAAATGGCATAGGCCGCCGAAGCCCAGTAGGGAAGTGCTAAACCGAAAATGCCCGCCATGAACGTGCGCCACGTCAGTCCACGAAGAGGAATCAGCAAGCAAAAGTAAAAACCCAGTGCAAACAGCAGGAGAGGGGGAAAAAGCAAACTGCCCAGGCCCACACACAAAAACGTGTGGAACACATAGCCCTCGGGGCGGCGGTGCTGGTAGGAGGCAAACAGCGTGTGGTAACTCAGTACCCACAGCAGCATCGACAGCATGCCGCTGTGCAAGCCATGAAGCTGCGGGCAGATGAGCATCAAAAACAGGAATGTGGTGCTCATCATGCGCGAACGGATACGCAGCAGCGTGTTGCGGTTGTTGAGTTCCATGATAAGATAGGCCGTGAAGCCTGTGAGCACCAGTCCGGCCCACAGGCTCCAGTTAGCCCAATCGGGTAAAGCCCACAACGGCAGTGTGAGCAATGCCATGACAGGCAAGGTAAATTCGCCCGTCACAATGCTTTTTCGCAAAGAATGTCCTTCCAAAATGTGGTTTGTTCTTAATTAACCATTGGCCGTTGCAGCCCATAATAATCTGCAACGGCCCGGAATGTGAAGAGCCGACAGCCGTCACTGCCTGGTGAGAGTAAGGTTCAAGCAGCGCCACCGTCGGGGGGGAATGAGGCTAAAGGTCGCGGCCGATGTCAGAACGGAAATACTTTTTCTCGAACTGAATTTGCTGCGCACCCGCCATCGACTTCTGCAAAGCCTCGGCCTTGTCGGCACCGTAAGAGCTGACCGCAATGACACGTCCGCCCGCAGTTACGAGTTTACCCTCCTTCATGGCCGTTCCGGCATGGAACACCACGCTGCCCTCAACATCGGCATGCGTAATTTCGTAGCCCTTGTCGTAAGCACCCGGGTATCCGCCCGACACACACATCACGCAAACCGCAGCACGCGGGTCGAACGTAACAGTGCGCTGGTCAAGGTTGCCCTCAGCCACCCCTTCGAAAAGGTCCACAATGTCCGACTGCAGGCGCAGCATCACCGTTTCGGTTTCAGGGTCGCCCATGCGGCAGTTATATTCGATAACCTTCGGCTGACCATCGCAGTTGATGAGGCCGAAGAAAATGAAGCCCTTGTAGTCAATGCCCTCAGCAGCCAGTCCGTCGACCGTCGGACGGATAATTTCGTCCTCAACCTTCTGCATCCACGCCTTGTCGGCAAAGGGAACCGGCGAAACCGAACCCATACCGCCCGTGTTGAGGCCCGTGTCGCCCTCGCCAATGCGCTTGTAGTCCTTGGCCTCGGGCAAAATCTGATAGTGCTTACCATCGGTAATCACAAATACCGAGCATTCGATGCCCGACAGGAATTCCTCGATAACCACGCGGCTCGAAGCGTTGCCAAACATACCGCCCAGCATAGAGCGCAGTTCGCGCTGCGCCTCCTCAAGGGTAGGCAGAATCAGCACACCCTTACCGGCACACAGACCATCGGCCTTGAGCACGTAGGGAGCTTGCAGTGTTTCGAGGAAACGGCATCCCTCTTCCACCTGCGTACCATCAAACGTAGCATAAGCCGCCGTCGGAATGTGATGACGCTTCATGAAGCCCTTGGCAAAGTCTTTTGAGCCTTCGAGCACAGCACCGGCCTTCGACGGACCGATAACGGGCATGTGGCTGAGCGTGGGGTGATTCTTGAAAAAGTCGTAGACACCGTTCACCAGCGGATCCTCCGGTCCCACCACCAGCATATCGATTTTTTCGGTTTCGACAAAGCGAGCAATGCCTTCGAAGTCGTTGACGCCGAGGGCCACGTTTTCGCCCACCTGAGCGGTACCGGCATTACCCGGTGCGATAAACAGTTTTTCGATTTTGTCGCTCTGAGCGATTTTCCAAGCCAAGGCGTGCTCACGGCCGCCGCTTCCTAAAAGTAGGAGTTTCATAAGGTTAAAAGCTTTAGGGTGCGTGAGGGCAGTTCCCCGTAAGGGCAACCCTCGTAAAAAATTAGTTTAATTTCATTTCGTCAGCCTTCATCACATCACGCTGAATGATTTTGCCCTGTTTATTGATGAGCATGCACGAAGGCACATAGTGCAAGCCCAGCGTTTCGACCAGCGGCGAGGCAAAAGCCTTGCGGTCGCACACCACAGGGTATTTCAGCGAGTCGCGTTTGATGCTGTTGCGCAGCACCTCGCGGTCCACGTCCATCGACACAATCAGGCAGTCCCATTCAGATTTGGCTGCTTTCAGTTTTTTCTTGGCCTGACGCAAAAACGCCATGCTCTCGGCCTGCCACGTAGCCACACACAGAATGGCCAGCTGTTTACCCTCGTAGTCAGCGCGGGTCACGGTTTTGCCATCGAGCGTCACCGCCTTGAAGTCGGGCAGCATTTCGCCCACCCCGTTTTCGAAAATAGGGCGGTAAAAATTGTCGAGATACACCACCGCCTGCGTGCGCGGTTGCGCCTTTTTCAGCACGTCCAGCAGGTTGAGTGCCATTTTCGTGTCGGGCGTTTGCTTCAACGCAAAGTAACGTCGGAACACCGCCACAGCCGCCAGCGATTTGCTGTGCGTGCGAATGAACTGTTCAGCCGCCAGTTTGTGCGTATTCTCGGGTTTGCCGGCAATTTCTTCTCTGAACTCCGTCAGCATTTTGTTTTCGTCGGTACCAGTAATTTCAGCATCGCCAATTTTGGCAGCGTCGCCTTTCATTTTGATGGTTTTACCCGGTTCAGCCACGAGGTAAGTTTGCGTAAAGTTAGGGTAGAGCAGCGTAAGGATGGCCGGTTCCGTCAGTTTGCGTTCGTAGGTAAACTGTCCGTCCTCAATGCGGATGGTGTCGACCCCATCGAACGAGCCGTCTTCGCTGAACACATAAAATTCGGCCGTCGTGATGTTAGCCAGTTTGCCTTTAATGCGCACGCGGTCCTTGCCCGGTCCGCAGGCAGTTAGGGCAGCAAGCAACGTGAACATCACAAATAAAGAGTGAAAGTATTTCATGAGGCAAAAATGTTAGTAAGACACTAATAAAGAATGAAGGAGTAGGGCAGAGCCGTTCGGAGCGTATGGGCCCGTCAGCATTCAACGCCCGTTTCGGCCTCCGTTTTCATGCGTGCAAGCAGCGCCAGTGCCTTGTCCTCCTCGGCCTCCATGATTTCGCGTTCGCCCGGTCCTTTGTCGTTGATGCCGCAAAGGTGCAGCACACCGTGAATCACCACGCGGTTCAGTTCGTCGGCGTAGGTTTTATTGAAAAGTTCGGCGTTCGTTCGCACCGTGTCGATGCTGATGAACAAGTCGCCGCTGATGCGGTTACCCTGACAATAGTCGAAGGTAATGATGTCGGTGAAATAGTCGTGTTTCAGAAATTCGCGGTTTACCTCCAGAATTTTCGGGTCGTCGCAAAACACGTAAGTCACCTCGCCCACCCGTTTGCCGTAAGTTTCGGCCACCGCCTTCACCCATCGGCTGATGAGTTCTTCGCACAGGTCGGGCATGTTGACGTGAATGGTATTGAATGTAATCATGCTGAATGCAACAAAACTTTTTGTTGAAATAAAAAAATTAAGGCTCCATGAAGTCGAAAAGCGACGTTTGCCGGGGTTCGCGCGATGCGATGCTGCGTCCCAGATGCTCGTAAGCCTTTTCCGTCACCTCGCGTCCGCGCGGTGTGCGGCGTATAAATCCCTCTTTGATGAGGTAAGGTTCGTACACCTCCTCCACCGTACCGCTGTCCTCGCCAATGGCCGTGGCTATGGTAGATATGCCCACGGGGCCACCCTTGAATTTGTCGATGATGGTGAGCAGGATTTTATTGTCGATTTCGTCGAGTCCGTATTTGTCGATGTTCAACGCCTCGAGCGCATACTGCGTAATCGGTAAATCAATGCAACCGTTGCCCTTTACCTGTGCAAAGTCGCGCACACGGCGCAGCAAGGCATTGGCAATACGCGGCGTACCACGCGAACGGCCTGCAATTTCGCCAGCCGCCTCAGGGCTGATGGGCACTTTCAGGATGCTTGCCGAACGCGCCACGATGCGGCTGAGCGTATCGGCATCGTAGTACTCAAGGTGCAGGTTGATGCCGAATCGCGCCCGGAGTGGGGCAGTGAGCAGTCCGCTGCGCGTCGTTGCCCCCACCAGCGTAAAGGGGTTTAGGTCAATTTGAATACTGCGGGCAGCCGGCCCCTTGTCAATCATGATGTCGATGCGGTAGTCCTCCATCGCCGAGTAAAGGTACTCCTCGACCACGGGCGAAAGTCGGTGAATTTCGTCGATAAACAGCACATCGTTCGTTTCAAGGCTCGTCAGCAGTCCCGCCAAGTCGCCCGGTTTGTCGAGCACCGGCCCCGAAGTCAGCTTAAAGCCCACCCCCAGTTCGTTGGCAATGATGTTCGAGAGCGTGGTTTTACCCAGTCCCGGCGGACCGTGCAGCAAAGTATGGTCCAGCGGTTCGCCGCGGTATTTGGCCGCTTCGACAAACACCCTCAGGTTCTCGACCACCTTGCTCTGTCCGCTAAAGTCCTCGAACCGCAGCGGGCGCAGGGCATTTTCGAAGTCGCGCTCGGTGGTTGTGGGCGAATACTGTTCGGCGCGTATGTCAAATGAATCTTCTGTCATGTAAAAGGAAATGTTTGAAAAAAACGATTGTCCGCCAGTCAGGCAAACTCTCTCGCAAAATTACACAAAAACCCCGACTTTACCCCCACCCACCTAAATAATACTGCAAGCCTTAGGCGTCATTTTGCAGAAAATACTAACTTCGCGCTTCGTAAAGTTGCTGTTTCTCAACTTTTTTGCCCGAAAAAGCCGTTTCCTGCACCCACAGCTCCAGGCGCGGCCTCTACTCGCGCAGTCCGCTTTGCCGCATCGGCACTCCGCGCTTGTTTTGCCTGTGTAGCCTTTTGTAAATAGTTTGAACACAACTGGCCGAAAGGTGAACAATGGTGAAATGACCAACGCACGTATGCACTGATTTTTCCGCAGCGAAGGTGTGCCGGAAGCCGAATTGGTGATTTTTTTGAAAGCGCTGATTATCAATAGTTCCGAGATTGTTCGAACTAGCTCGGAACTAATTTCAACAAGCTCGGAACTAATTCGCACAAGCTCGGAACTAAATCGCACAATCGCGGAGCAAATTTTTTCGACAAGCCGCTCCGTTGCGAAAAAAGCAGAAAAGAACCGATTTTTGGTTTAAAAGTTTTTCACGTTCGGCGCAGGTCATTTCTGTCCGTCAAGCAAGTAAACACAAACTATGTTATGGTATTGAATTATATTTGGGTAGCCTTCTTCCTCATAGCCTTTGTTATCGCCGCCGTCAAGCTCGTGTGCTTTGGCGATTTGGAAGTGTTTCCCGCTATTATGAATTCCACCTTCGACACCGCCAAAACCGCCTTCGAAATATCCCTCGGTCTCACCGGCGTGCTGTCGCTTTGGCTCGGCATTATGAAAATCGGCGAGCGCGGAGGCCTTATCGACGCCCTGGCCCGTTTGCTCAGCCCCGTGTTCGGTAAGCTGTTTCCCGATGTGCCACGCAATCATCCCGTGTTTGGCAACATCTTTATGAACCTTTCGGCCAATATGCTCGGCCTCGACAATGCCGCCACCCCCCTCGGCCTGAAAGCCATGGAACGCCTGCAGGAACTCAATCCGCGCAAAGACACGGCTTCGAACCCCATGATTATGTTCCTGGTGCTCAACACCTCGGGCCTCACCATCATACCCGTGAGCATCATGGTGTATCGCGCACAGCTCGGAGCCGCACAACCCACCGACGTGTTCATTCCCCTGCTCCTGGCCACCTTCTTTTCGACCCTCGTCGGGCTGATAGCCACCAGCCTTTACCAGCGCATCAATCTGCTGCAGCCCGTGCTGCTCGGCACGTTGGGCGCCATGTCGGTCGGTGTGGCAGCACTGATGTGGGGCTTCAGCCGGCTCGACGGCCCTATGATGAACCTTGTGGGCACCACCACAGCCAATGTGCTGCTGTTTACCATCGTGGTGCTGTTTATCGTGGCCGGACTGCGACGCAAAGTCAACGTCTACGATGCCTTTATCGAAGGCGCTAAGGGAGGGTTTGAAACCGCCGTGCGCATCATTCCCTATCTCGTGGCCATGCTCGTCGCCATCGGCGTGTTTCGCGCTTCGGGCGCCATGGATTGGGTGATAGGCAGCATCGAGTGGCTAGTGCGCCTTTGCGGTTTCGACAGCCAGTGGGTCGGCGCCCTGCCAACCGCCCTGATGAAGCCCCTTTCGGGCAGCGGCGCACGCGGCATGATGGTCGATGCCATGACCACCTACGGTGCCGACTCGTTTGTGGGCCGCCTGAGCTGCGTGTTCCAAGGCTCCACCGACACCACCTTCTACATCCTTGCCGTTTACTTCGGTTCCGTAGGCATCAGTCGCACGCGCCATGCCGTGGCCTGTGGCTTGTTGGCCGACTTTGCCGGCATCGTGGCCGCTATCGGCATTTGCTACCTCTTCTTTTAGGCCGCTGTCCCTTCCTCCCGGTGGCTTTTGGGCAACAGACGGAACGAGGGTGATTCTTTGATTTTGACGTTAAAATCCCCGTAAAGCCGCACATTACGGAATATTATTGCTATTTTTGCGCGTTAACGTGCCTAAAACGGCCAAACATGGCTGACAAAGCAGCAAACACAGCTAACAAACAATTCAATCATAGCTAACAAACAGCGTAATTCTCACATGAAACAGTACAAATTGGTGAACAACCTTTTGGGTTGGCTCACCTTTGCCATTGCGGCATTCACCTACTGCATGACGGTGGAGCCCACGGCCAGCTTTTGGGATTGCCCTGAGTTCATCACCACGGCTTACAAGCTCGAGGTGGGTCACCCGCCCGGTGCGCCGTTCTTTATGCTCACGGCCAACTTCTTCACACAGTTCACTAACGACCCCGCGCAAGTGGCATTTTGCGTAAACATTATGTCGGCGCTGCTCTCGGCACTGTGTATCCTGTTCCTATTCTGGACCATTACCCACCTTACACGCATGATTCTGACCGATGGTAAAAACGAGGTGAGCCTTGCCCAAACCATCGTCATCATGGGTAGCGGTTTGGCCGGTGCCCTGGCCTATACCTGGAGCGACACCTTCTGGTATTCGGCCGTCGAAGGCGAAGTTTATGCCTATTCGTCGATGTTTACCGCATTGGTATTCTGGCTCATTCTCAAGTGGGAAGAACACGCCGACGAACCCCATTCCGACCGTTGGATTATCCTGATTTTCTATCTCACAGGCCTCTCCATCGGTGTTCACCTCCTGAACCTCCTTTGCTTGCCCGCCATTGCCCTCGTTTACTATTACAAGCGCAATCCGCAGGCCAACCTCAAAGGTTCACTCGTGGCTTTGGCCATCTCCATGCTGCTCGTTGCCGCTGTGCTCTACGGTGTAGTGCCCGGCGTAGTCAAGGTAGGCGGCTGGTTTGAATGGTTCATGGTCAATACCCTCGGTCTGCCCTTCAACACGGGTATGATTCTCTACATTCTGCTGCTCATCGGTGTGGTACTTTCAGCCATTTGGAGCACCACTCGCCACAACCGTTCGCTCACCACGCTGCTTTACGGCCTGAGCGTAGCCCTGCTGGGCATCCCCTTCATGGGTCACGGTTTCACCTCCTTTATCATCGGTTTGGTGGTATTGGTAGCCCTGGCCATCGTGCTGCGCCTGAAGGATAAGGAAGGCAACTACCTGCTCCGCAAGCGCTTCCTGAACACTTCGCTGCTCTGTATGCTGGTGCTCATGATTGGTTACTCGTCGTATGCCGTCATCGTGATTCGCTCAACGCAGAACACCCCCATGGACCAAAACTCACCCGAGGACATCTTTACCCTCGGCTCGTACATGGGTCGTGAACAGTATGGTAAATACCCCTTGCTCAAGGGCGAAGCCTTCTGCTCGCAGGAACAGGCTTACATGGCCGGTGCCATTAAGTATGAACACAGCATGCGCACCCAGCGCAAAGAAAAGGCATCGCCCGACGAAGCCGACCAATACGAAGAAATCGAAGAAACCAGCGGCGTGAAATACCCCGGTGGACTCACCATGCTCTTCCCCCGTATGTGGAGTGCCGATCACACGGCACAGTACCAGCAGTGGATGGGCGACATTACAATGAACAACGTCACCTTCAGTACCCCCGAAGGCTATGAAGTGCCGGGACAAATGCCCTCGCAACTCGATAACCTCAAGTTCTTCCTGTCGTATCAGGTGAACTTCATGTACTGGCGTTACTTCATGTGGAACTTTGCCGGCCGTCAGAACGACCTGCAGGGTTTGGGCGAACTCGAACATGGTAACTGGATTACCGGTTTCCCCTTCATCGACAATGCCCTGTATGGCGACCAGAGCCTGCTGCCCGATACGCTCAAGAACAACAAGGGACACAACGTGTTCTTCTGTTTGCCCCTGTTGCTCGGTTTAATTGGTCTGTTCTGGCAGGCCTACCGCAGCGAACGCGGTGTACGCCAGTTCTGGGTGGTGTTCTTCCTCTTCTTCATGACCGGTTTGGCCATTGTGCTTTACCTGAACCAAACCCCCAGCCAGCCGCGTGAACGCGACTATGCTTATGCCGGTTCGTTCTATGCCTTTGCCATTTGGATTGGTTTGGGCGTTGCAGCTCTGGCCGATGGCTTGCAGCGTGTCATCAAGTCGCCCAAACTGGCCGCAGGTGTTGCCTCGGTATTGGGCATTCTGGTACCCTTGCAGATGGTGAGCCAAACGTGGGACGACCACGACCGTTCCGGCCGTTACGCTTGCCGCGACTTCGGACTCAACTACCTGAACACGCTGCCCGAGGAAGGCAACCCCATCATCTTTACCAACGGTGACAACGACACCTTCCCCCTGTGGTACAACCAGGAAGTTGAGGGTAACCGTACCGATGCCCGCGTCTGCAACCTTTCGTACCTACAAACCGACTGGTACACCGACCAGATGCGCCGTCCGGCCTACGATTCGCCCGCACTCCCCATTACCTGGAGCCGCTACTTCTATGTCGACAATGGCAAGCACACGTATTATCCCATACGTCCCGAAGGCAAGGCCATGCTCGATGAAATCAAGAAGAATAACCCCGGTGTCGATCCTTACGAAGTGTCGTACATCATCGACCATTACGTGAAGAAAGATCAGGGCGGTTATTTCCCCACCGACTCAATGGTTGTGTCTATCGACAAGGAAGCCGTGCGTCGCAGTGGCATGTTCCTGCCTATGGGCCCCGACAGCATTCCCGACAAAATGATTATCTCGCTCAAACGTATGGCCGACAAGCAAGGCGGTCTGTACCGTCAGGACGTGATGATTTACGAAATGCTGGCACACGCCAACTGGAAACGCCCCATGTACATGAGCGTGACCCTCGGTGCCGACAATTATGCCGGACTCGAAAATTACCTTGTGCTCGAAGGTTTGGCTTACCGCATCACACCGTTTAACTATGGCGGTATGGGCGTAATCGATGCCGACCTCATGTATAAAAATATGATGAACCGCTTTGCTTACGGCAAGGTGAACCAGAAAGACATTTACCTCGACGAAACCGTTGTGCGTATGTGTCGTACTCATCGCCGCATGATGAGTATGCTGGCCGACAACCTTGTGCGCAAAGGCGACAAGAAGCGTGCCCTCAACATATTGAACAAGGCCAAGGAAATGTTGCCCGAAAGCACCGTGCCCTACACCGACGATGATGCACAACTGGCCACCCTCTGGCTCGAAGCCGGTAACAAGGCCGAAGCTGCTGCTGTTGCCAAGAAAGTGGCAAATTACGACATGCAGTATCTCAATTACATCAGCTCGCTCGGTCCAGAACGTGTCAACACTTACTCGCGCACCTGCTACTTCCTGGTAACCAGTTTGGTCGAAGTAGTTCGTACGCTCAATGAAAGTGGCGACAAGGAAGCCGGAATTTATCAAAAGCGCATTGAGGAAATTTCAAAGTCCGATGCCTTTGCCCTCGGTTTCCACGTTTACCAGCAGCAAATGCAACGATAAGCAAGTAGTGCCGATGCCTTACAGCCTGCAACGCTCCCCCTCCGAAGGTTGGAGCGTGTGCAAGCCGTAGTGCATCGGCACACTTTTTTGTGATTTTACCACCACACCATTCCCATGATAATCGAACAGCCCGCCTGGTTCCTGCGCTGGTTGTATCCCCACGCGCTGTGGCGGATGAACAAGCACGAACGCGCCGTTTACCTGACCTTTGACGACGGCCCTATACCCGAGGTAACGCCTTGGGTTCTCGACGTACTCGATCATTACGGCATCAAGGCCACCTTTTTCATGGTGGGCGATAACATTCGCAAACATCCCGAAGTGTTCGAAATGGTCAAGGCACGCGGACACAGGCTGGGAAACCACACCTTTAACCACATTGGCGGATTGCGCCATGGCATCAGCTCGTACGTGCGAAATGTCAACAAGGCCAATGTCTACCTGAAAACCGACCTCTTCCGTCCGCCACACGGATGGATGAAGTGGGAACAGTACGTCATGGTCAAACAGCGTTACCGCGTGGTGATGTGGGACCTCGTTACGCGCGACTATTCCAAAAACCTGAACGGACGCGACGTGTTGCTCAACGTCAGAAAGTACGCCCGAAACGGCAGTATCATCACCTTTCACGATTCGCTCAAAAGCCACGACAAGTTGCTCTACGCCCTGCCGCGCGCCATTGAGTGGCTACAGTCGCAAGGTTATGCGTTTAAAGTTTTCGATTAGCCAGTCAAACCGTTCTTTTGCTTCAGCCAATGCAAGTTCAAATAGAATCCTCGTGGGCGCAACGTCTTCAAAGCGAATTCGATGCTCCCTACTTCCAGCAACTCACCGATTTCGTGCGCAGCGAATACCGGCAGACCACCTGCTATCCGCCCGGGCCCGAAATATTCAATGCCTTCAACCTTTGTCCGTTTGAACAAACCAAGGTTGTGCTCATCGGGCAGGACCCCTATCACGGACCCGGACAGGCCGAAGGACTTTGCTTTTCGGTGAAGGAAGGGGTGAAGATGCCCCCTTCGCTCGTCAATATTTTCAAAGAAATTGAAGCCGACACCGGACGCCCCATGCCCTCCAACGGCAGTTTGCGACGCTGGGCCGAACAGGGGGTGCTGCTGCTCAACGCCACCCTTACCGTACGCGCCCATCAGGCAGCTTCGCACCAAGGCAAAGGCTGGGAGGAGTTTACCGACGCCGTAATCCGCCACCTCAATGCCGAACGACAGCACTTGGTGTTCATTCTGTGGGGCAACTACGCCCAACGCAAAGGCAAGGAAATTGACCGTACACGCCACCTCGTGCTCTGTTCGGCGCACCCTTCGCCCCTTTCGGCTTATCACGGATTTTTCGGCAATCACCATTTCACGCTTTGCAACGACTACCTCATTCAGCATGGCATTTCGCCCATCAACTGGTAGTTCGTTTTTCCCCTTCTGTATTTTTATTGATATCCAAATATTTCACCTCGAAGTTATGATACTGCAAGTAGGCGACGTAATTCTCACCTCCGAAATTCTGACCGAACATTTTTGCTGCGACCTCGATGCCTGCAAAGGCATTTGCTGCGTTGAAGGCGACAGCGGAGCCCCCCTTACCCTCGACGAAGTGGGCGAACTCGAAAACGTGCTCGACGATGTGTGGCACGATCTCAGTGCTGCTGCCCAAAGCATCATCGACAGCAAAGGCGTGGCCTATACCGATAGCGAAGGCGACCTCGTGACTAGCATCGTCAACGGCAAGGACTGCGTGTTCACCTGCTACAGCCCCGAAGGTTGCTGCTTTTGCGCCACCGACAAGGCCTTTCGCGAAGGTCGCACCCAGTGGTGCAAACCCATATCCTGTGCGCTTTATCCCATTCGCGAAAAACGCTTTGCAGGCGGACTCGTAGGGCTGCAATACCACCGTTGGGACATTTGCCGCCCTGCCGTCGAAAACGGTCGTCGCCTGGGTCTTAAAATTTATCAGTTCCTGAAAGACCCCCTCATTCGTCGTTTCGGCGAGGCGTGGTACAATGAACTCTGCGCCGTGGCCGAACAGGTCAATGCGCAGGAATAAGCAGGTGCTGAAAAGAACAAACATTTGCATACAAAAAGCCGGGGGCAGCACCACTCAGTGCTTACAGCCCCCGGTTTTGTTGCAATAAAGAAACGCATACTTAACACTTATCCCCAATCACATGGCAGCAACAAACACCGCCACGCCTCAGGGCAGCGGCATAAAATCGTTGGTAAAAGACACCGCCATCTACGGCCTTTCGAGCATCGTGGGTCGTTTTCTCAACTATCTGCTCGTACCCCTTTACACCGCCAAACTCGCAGCCTCCTCGGGCGGCTATGGCGTGATAACCGAGGTCTACAGCTATGTAGCCCTTCTGCTCGTGCTGCTCACCTTCGGCATGGAAACCACGTTTTTCCGTTTTGTCAATAAAGAAGAAGCCGACCCTCGGCGCGTTTACAGCACCACCCTCGTGCTTGTGCTCACCGTCGGGCTGGCCTTTGTGTGCGGTGTGTTAGGCTTTTTGCACCCCATAGCTGCCGCCCTCGACTATGCCGCGCACCCCGAGTTTCTCGGCATGATGGCCGTGTGCGTGGCCATCGACGCTTTTCAGTGCATACCCTTTGCCTACTTACGCTATCAGCGCCGCCCCATCAAGTTTGCCGCGTTGAAACTCCTGTTCATTGTGCTGAACATCAGTTTGAACCTCCTTTACTTCCTGCTGCTTCCCGCCCTTTATGCCCAACTCGGACCCGACAGCTGGGTATCGGCCATTTATTCACCCACCTACGGGGTGGGCTATGCCTTTGCCATCAACTTGGTTTGTACCGCCCTCATCACCCTCTTTTTCAAACGCGAACTCACTGGTTTCCGCTGGACGTTCGACCGCCTTCTGGCGCGCCAAATGCTCACTTATGCCTGGCCCATTCTCATTCTGGGTATTGCCGGCATTCTGAACCAAACCGCCGATAAAATGCTGTTTCCCCGCCTTGTTCCCGGACACGAAGGCAAGGTGCAGCTCGGCATCTACGGAGCCAGCGTGAAAATAGCCATGATTATGGCCATGATTACCCAGGCCTTCCGCTATGCCTACGAACCCTTTGTGTTTGGTAAACAAAAAGATCGCGACAACCGCGACACTTACGCCAAGGCCATGAAGTTCTTTATCATCTTCACCCTGCTGGCCTTCCTCATGGTGATGGGCTATATCGACGTGCTCAAACACATTATCGGTCCCTCCTATTGGGCAGGGCTTAAAGTAGTGCCCATTGTCATGGCAGCCGAAATCATGATGGGCATTTACTTCAACCTCTCATTCTGGTATAAACTCACCGACCGCACCATCTGGGGTGCCTGGTTCTCGGGAGCCGGCTGTGCCGTACTCATTGCAGTCAATGTCATTTTCATTCCCGAATATGGTTACATGGCTTGCGCCTGGGCCGGATTTGCCGGCTACGCCACCGCCATGCTGCTCAGCTACTTCGTAGGACAGCATTATTACCCCATACGCTATCCCCTTGTGAGCATTGGCGTGTATGTGTGCATTGCCCTGCTGTTCTTCGGCATCATGCAGCTGACGGCCCACTTCGTGCCGCAACTTTGGCTGCGTCTACTCATCAACAGCGGCTGTATCTTGCTGTTTATAGCTCATACCATTCACTACGACTTCCCCTTGTCGAACCTGCCCGTCGTCGGCAAATACTTTCGCAAGTAGCCGGCAGCACACAGCCCATTCATGAGCAGTGTGCTTCCGCCCAATTCATCACATTTGTATGTCTGCATCATTCAATCAACCCCTATATCATGCGCACACCCTTCCGTGCGGACTGCGCATCATTCACGAACCCAGTGCCTCGCCCGTGCTTTATTGCGGCTATGTGGTGCTGGCCGGTACACGCCACGAGGACGAGGCCGATTCGGGAATGGCCCATTTCATCGAACATTTATCGTTCAAAGGCACGACCCATCGTCGCGCCTGTCACATTGTCAACGGGCTGGAACGCGTAGGTGGCGACCTCAATGCCTACACTACCAAGCAGGAAACCGTGTACTATGCCACTGTGCTTAAGGACGATTTCAAACGGGCAGCCGACTTGCTCACCGACATTGTGTTTCACAGCACCTTTCCGCAAGCCGAAATCGACAAGGAAGTAGAGGTAATCTGCGATGAAATCGACAGTTATAAGGATTCGCCCTCAGAAATCATCTTCGATGAGTTCGAATCGCTCATGTACCCCGGTCAGCCCTTGGGCCGCGACATTTTGGGCAATGCCGAGCGATTGCGTCAGTACACCACAGCCGATGCCCTGCGTTTCACCCATCGCTACTATCATCCGCAAAATGCCGTGTTCTATGTGTATGGCGACGTACCCTTTGCGCAAATTGTTCGCACCCTCGAACGTCTGCTTCCACCCACCGATTTTGTCGCATTCACCGCACCAGCCTTGTCTTCAATACCCCCTCAGCCGCAAATAACGGCGCAGGAACGTATCGTGTCCAAAGGCACCCATCAGGCGCATGTACTCATTGGAGCCCCCACCTTTGCCGGCACCGATGCCCGCCGCTTTGCCCTGTTGCTGCTCAACAATATGCTCGGTGGGCCCGGCATGAATTCACGCCTGAGTCTCAGTTTGCGCGAAAAGGCCGGCCTTGTTTACAGCATCGACTCCTACCTCAACACCTATCCCGACACCGGTTTCTGGAACGTGTACTTCGGCTGTGATGCCCACGACGTCGGTCGCTGCCGCCGCTTGCTGCTGCGCGAATTGCGCCGTTTCATCGAACGTCCGCTCAGCGACTCACAGCTTGCTGCTGCCAAAAAGCAACTCTGCGGTCAGGTGGTTATCTCGACAGACGCTGCCGAAGGCTATGCCCTGGCCTTCGGCAAAACCTTTGCCCACTACGGCACCCACCGCAACGTCAGCGCGCTTTGCAGTCGCATCCGCGAAATCACTGCTGCCGATGTGCAGCAAGTGGCCGCTGAGATTTATGCCGACGACCGCCTGACAACGCTCATATACCGATGAATACGCGATTTTTCTGAAAATTCATGGCATTATTCTCATCCGCCCAACTTAAACAGACTGCAGCCGAACTTGGTTTTTCGGCTTGTGGTATAGCCCAGGCAGCCCCCCTCAGTGCCACACGGCAGGCTGAGCAGCGTGCCTGGCTGGCAGAAGGTTGTCAGGCCGATATGCTGTATTTAGAGCAGCACACCGACAAACGCTTTGACCCCCGGCTGCTGCTCGAAGGCGCACGTACGGTAGTGAGCCTCGCTGTTAATTACTATCCCGGTTCGTGGGATGAACTGGCCCGCGAACTTGCCGGAACCATTGACGCTCACGACACCGATGAAAAGGCCGGAATCAACGATGAAAAGGCTGATTTTACCGATGAAAAGGCCGAAAATGTGGCATTCCATCAGCCCAACGCCTGGCACTTGGCACGTTACGCCTATGGCACCGACTATCATGAAGTGGTGAAATCCATGCTTCGCAGTTTAGCCCAAGCCATGGGTTGGACCACCGAAACCGAAGTACGCTGTTTTGTTGACACGGCCCCCATCGACGAAAAGTATTGGGCAGAGCAGAGCGGCATAGGCTGGCGTGGTCGTCATTCGCAGCTTATTGTGCCCCATGCTGGCAGCTATTTCTTTTTAGGCGAGTTACTCATCGTACACGAAGCCGACCACTACGACCAACCGCATTCCCCGCAGTGTCCGCCTCATTGTCGGCGTTGCATTGATGCCTGTCCCACGTCGGCGCTTCGAGGCGACGGCACGCTCGATGCCCGTCGTTGTCTGTCGTATCTCAGCATAGAGCACCGCGGTCCTTTGCCACCCGAAGCCGCCCAGAAGATGTCGCCCTGTATTTATGGATGTGACCGTTGTGCCGAAGCCTGTCCCTTTAATCGTATGGCGCGTCGCACCACGATTGATGCCCTCCGTCCTCGTCCCTCCCTGCTCGCCATGACTCCTGAAGGCTGGATTAACCTCAGTGTGGAGCAGTATCGTGAATTATTCCGGAAAAGTGCGGTGAAAAGGGCTAAATTCGAGGGAATCACGCGCAACATTCAAGCTGTGGCACAAACGCACTTACGCTCTGAAGCAGCAGAACGCGATTCCGGCTCAGTCGCAAAAGCGTGTGGTAAAACTTAACGACGCATCATGTGTTTCAGACAGGCCTACCTGCCTTACTTTCTGTACGAAGCCGCAGCGTTTAGCTTCCTCAAAACGCTACTGCCCTTACACATATTTTTGCTACTCAGCCTCTGCTTTCTCGACAGAATCCTAAACGGGTTCACCCAAAATAAAAACGGGAAAACCTTTTAGTCTTCCCGTTTTATTTTTTACATACGATGCTTTATAAGATTACCAACATGGCTTTTTGCGTGCCATTCATATAATGTACGGTTAATAGATGTGTGCCATGCAATGAACTGATGTTTACAGGCATTTTGGCAGTTTGGAGCACTTTGCGGCCACTGATGTCGCAGATGCTAATTTCTTTTACATCGCCATTGACATACAGCATTCCGTTGTCGGTATGGTACAATACATTGTTGTCCGTTTCAACGCTTTCAATAGCTGTTGTTTTTTTATCGTTCACGGTGAATGCGATAGCACTGTTGTATTTGGCAACCGTCATTTCTTTCGAAGTATCGAATTTTCCCCAGCCATACCAGTAACCGCAACCTTCGTTCTCGCTACGATCGTACGCTTTGAAGAATACACCAGACAAAGAATTGTAGTCCCAATTCAAGTCTGTAAATACTGCCAGATTTCCGCCGGTATATTCAAATTCCGTGGTCAAGGGTATATCCAGAACACAATCCTTGGGAGTAGCTCCTGTCATTTTCAAGGTAGCTTCGCCTTCGTAAACGAGTGTCATTTCGTTTAAAGGAATCCAACCTTCAGCAGCGTTTTCATGGGTGGTGTTTGCCATATAAACCTTTACGGGGAATGATTTACCCATGAATGACGTACCTACATAAGAGATTTGCTTGATGTATTTTTGGCTAAATCCTAATTCTTCAGGTTTGTAGATGTTGAGAACACCACTATTGCTGTCGTAGAGAGCGAACGGAGCAAATTGGGTTGTACCTTCAGAGAGTGTACCAACTTTGAAAGTTGAGGAGTTTCCTGCATCCTGCACGTTTACTTTGAATGCATCAGTGCTGTTATCTTCAGGCGTTGCATCTTCATCGCAAGTAATCGTGGCTTTAACAGCGGTCACGCTCTTATCCGCAGGTGTCCAATCCAATGCGTATTCTTTAAATTCACCGGGTTGGATGGCAGCAGGAGACATTAAGGCGGTTAACACCTTGTCGGTGGCAACATCCTTCAGTTCAATTTTGAAATCAGAAACAGCTTTTGAACCTTTATTGTTGACCTGTACGAGGTAGCGTGAGGCAGCTTCCAAAGCAGGAGTGGCATCACCATCAATAGCTGTAGCTATCATATTCTGTCCGGCTAATTCCTTTACAGCCATGCTGTGCATGAATAAGAAGTTGGCATTAGGACCTGAAAGCGATTTGATGGCTAATTGATAATCATCGCTCGTAGTCGGTGTGAACGAGAATGTAATGTCAGCTGAAGTCCAGTTGGTTGAGTATTGGTCATATTTCTGAATAGAGATAGGGTCTTTGCCATCTTTCAAAAGTACGAACTCAAAATCGCAAATACCATATATATAAATACCAGCAGTTACTTCGTAGTTTTTTCCGGCTTCAAATGCAAATATATGCGAAGCTGCATAATCTTCGCCAGCACCCGCAGACACAGGTTTGTATGCCCACGAACGACGTTTGTTGGCAGCGTTTACCTGCAATTTCCAACTGTTTCCGTCACCATCGGCATCAATGGCTACCCATTGTGACGCATCTTCATCATTACTGAAATCACAAGTATATGGCAATGCGTTTTTCGGGCCGAGTACCATAGTCTCCGAAGTTACTTGTCCGCCTTGACCTGCCATGTTGTTGGCGATAATGGTATACGAACATGCACGCGGTTTACCAGTTACCTTGTCGGTTATTGTCAACTCTTTGGTATTTTCAGTCACAACGATGCTGTCGTTACGCATCACGCGATACGACACTTCTGCCGGATTGAACCAACCGCCGTTAGTGCTTGCAACAGGTGCATCCCAAGTCAAGGTTACCTGATCAATACCTTCTTTCTTGAGCTTGATATTTTGGGCTTCCGCGGGGGTGTCAACACCAACGAAAGCAGATATTTCGGCAGGGGCACCATTGCCATTAGCGTTCGAAACAACCACACGATAAATCACATTTCCTCCTACAAAGTTATCTTCGATTTTGTCAAGGAATGACGATTTCTCACCAGGATTACCCGCAATGGTTGAAACCAATTTATCATTACGATAGATTGAAATCTTTGTGATTTCAGTAAGAGGTTCGCCGCCAAAGAGTTTTGACGGATTGACCCATTCGAGGGTTGCTTGGGGCTGTCCATTTTCGCCAGCTACAACTTTCAAATCGGTGGCAGCAGCTGGAGTATTGGCTGCAGATGCCGAGAAGGGGATATAAAGACCCACAATTTGACCCTCGTTGCCGATAGCACCTAAGCGGGTTACTTGTGCTGTCAGCGTATCGATGGTAGCCATAAACGATTCGTCTAATTGAACAGGACCTTGCACGGTTGAAGTTTGAGCCGCCCAATAAAGTGTACCAGTGGTGTGATCAAACTCCATGGTTTGCATGTAGTTAGGCGTTTCGTTTAATTGGGCTACTTCGGTCACTTCGCCTGTGGTCTTGTTAATCTTGCATAAGTAACCATCGAAGGAGATGGCAAACAAGTCACCTTGATAAGTACAGGCCAATGTAAAATAACGCTTGGAAAGTGAGAATTTCTTAGTTGCAACAGCTGTATTAAGGTCGATGGTGTATAGCTCCGAAGCATTATTGTCGCTATTTACGGCAATAGCCCACATGGTAGATGTGGCATAGTCGTATGACATGTCGTTAATTTTGTTTGAAAAACCACTGAGTACACCCACACGAGTATATTTACCAGTTTTTACATCTACTCTGAGCAGAGAATCGGGTACTTCTGCACCGATTTCATTTGTTTTAATAGTTTCGGCATAATACGCATCATTTGCGTATGCGCCGGCAAATACATCAGTTTTACCAAACTGAACAATTTGATTGTAGGTCGTAAAGTTTCCTTCTAAAGGAAATGAAACGAGCGAGTTGACCTTACGATACTCTGTTTCGTCAAGAGTAAGGATGCCATAAGCTACCTTATTTTCAGCAAATGCTGAAATGGCTGCTAGAACAACAACAAGTGTGAGTAAGAACTTTTTCATAAAGTGTGGATTAAAAGTAGAACATTCAGGTTTTTAAATACAGATAGGGCCTTAATTCTTTATAATGTGTTATTTGTTTACAGAACTAATAAATCTTATTTCATATTGCAAATATATAAATAATAATTTGTGTCAAAATGATATTCGTTATTTTTTTGGAAAAACTTTTACACATAAATCCCATTGATAGTTCTGTTCGTTTCGGTTTTGTGAAGCATCTTAATGAAGTTAGTTTCTAAAAAAACACTTGGAAACTCTATAAAATATGAGTTTCCAAGTGTGGATAGGTTTCCTAAGAATAAGGTGAGATGTTTGAAGTGGAGGTTAGGCTCTGAACAGTTCCTTCAGTACGGCCAGCGATTTGAGTTCCGGAAAGTTCGGAAGGTGCAGGCGGTAGTAGAGGTTGATGTATTCCAACATACGCGAACGGTCGGCACCCGAGAATTTGAAGAAGCGCATGTTGTCGTAGCGCATACGCATGAGCAGCGGAACGAGGGCTGCATCGCGCGGTTCGAGAAAGTCGGGGTGAAGGGGCTGCTCGGCGGTGAAGTCGGACGAACGGAGGTCGAAGTAATAACCCGGTTGGGTGGTTTCGACATTCGGCATGAAACCCAAAAAGCGCGTGAGCCTGAGTAAGAACACGAGGTGGAAACTGGCAAAGCCGGTTTCGCAGGCATCGAGCCACTCAATGGAGCGTAGCACGTAGGTGAAAATGCTTTGGTGGTCGGGTTCGGACTTTACGGCATGATACAGAAACTCGGCCAGAAAAAGGGCCATCGCGCCTTTGTAGGGGTCGTAGGGCACGGTGCTGAGGTTGAGCAAGGTGTTTGCCGCCGTGGGGCGTTGCAGTTCGGCACGCGGACGTTCCTGCCATTCGACGCTGAGTACTGCCAGAGGCTGAAACAGGGCATGGCGAACTGCTGTCCGTTTGGCGCGTGAAATTCTGACGAGCATGCCTACGCAGCCTTGCTGTTCGGTCAGTAGGTTGGCAATGAAGTGTTCATCGTTGTACTTCACCACATTCAGTACAATGGCATTTGAACGCATAGTTTTACGGTTATGGGTTGGTGAAATGCTTACCAGTATTATGCTTACCAGTATTTAGCAATGGGTTATGCTTCGCGCACAGCCAGTTTGAAACGGATGCGGAAATTCTGACGTTCGGCGTCCCAGTTGGTGCCGAGTAGCAGAAATTCGCCCAATTCGCCGGTGCTCTTGACGTGGGCTCCGATGCAGGGACATACGTCGTAGTTGCCGATGCGCACGAGTCGCAGTGTTTCGCTGGCATTTTCGGGCAAACGGTCGGTTTTTACTTCGTCGGGTACTTCGCTGAGGCTTACATATTCGTAGGTTACGGGCAGGTCGTCCGCAATCAGGCGGTTCATGGTGTCGACAATTTCCTGTACCTTTTCGGCGGATGGTTCCTCAGGCAGTGAAAAGCTGATTTTGCTTTTTTTCCGTTCGATGTGGGCATTGCGCGAGCGTTCGCAGCCAAACATGCGTACCATCGTACGGTTGAGTAAGTGTTCGGCGGTGTGCATGGGCGGATATTCCGCCTTGTTGTGTTCGTTGAGTTGCGGTTCGTTCATGTGTGTGTGGCGTTTGTAGCGCGTGTTCGGTGTGTATGAATGTGGATAATTAACCTGCCGTTCAGTTGATGCTGTCGATTTCTTCTTTCGTCAGTCCTGTAGCTCCCATAATTAACGCTATTGCAGCACCTGATGCTTTCAGAAAGCGAGCCACTTCGATGGCTTTGTTTTTGGCTCCTTCAGCAAGTCCTTCAGCAAGTCCTTTTTCATGTCCTTCGAACCGTCCTTCTTCGCGTTCGGTAATAATATTGTTGCGCAGAATGACGATGTTGTCTAAGTGGCGGTAATAGGCTTTCAGTTCATCGTGGGTCATCATGGCCAGTTTCAATTTTTTGCGCGCTTCGTCCAATCCGGGCGCAGTGGCATTTGAAGGAATATCGCCGGTGTTGAGGTAATAAATCCATTCTTCAAGCGGACTTTTGGCCACTTGGTTGAAACCGTTGACTTTCAGAATGTAGTATTCCGGATAGAGCTGGCTGACCGTATCGGCCTTGAAGGTTTGTCTCTGGAAGGGGGTGAGTTCGAGCAAGTCGTTGGTGTGGATGCCGCGGAACTCGGTTTTGCCGTGGTACACGTAGTCCTTGCCGTGACCCAACGAGAAGTAAACAATGTTGATGCTGTAAACCTTGCGTACTTTGGCGTAATTGTCGCCTCGCTCAATGTATTCCGTCACGAGTTTCGACGTGCCGAAGAGCATGCGCTGGAAGTAAGCGTACTCGCTGTTGTTCTGTATTTCAATCAGAAAAAGTTCGCCTTTTGAGTCTTCGGCAAGTATGTCGACGCGGTTGTACTTATCGAATTCGTCCTCCTGGTTGCTTTCGCTTTCCAGCAGTTTCTGAATCACAATTTTTTCACCTAACAGCGTGGTGAGAAAACCTTCCAATACGCTGAAATTGGCCTTGTTCCTGAGCAATCGTTTCATGGCCCAGTCAAAACGAATCACTTGGTTATTCTTGTTGCTGTTCATAACTTTCTAACATATTGGTTTACAATGAACAAAGGTAAGAAGAAATCTCAATATTTACAATAAAATCAACTTGGGTTGGTGGCTTCAAGTAGCAAAAAATGTTGGTTAGCAAGCGTGACGCGACGCATGAAAAATCCCCGTTTCGTCGCTGATGCTTAACAGTGTCAGCGATGAAACGGGGAAAAATGATGTGTGACGCCAGCGCAAAAAATGCGTTTACCAAATGGCGAAGTTCACCTGATTTGTTAGAAAATCATGGCACCAAACGGAAAAACAGGCTGATTATTTTCATATAAATTTACTTACTCAACGATTTGCTGTTTAACATTTACGGCAAAGGAACCGGTGAGGCTTGGAAGGTTTACCCATACAAAACGTTACAGAAGCAAAAATCCCCCAAAATGAATCCCCGTTTCTTCGTTTTACTCCTTGGCAGAGTTTAGGAAGAAGCGGGGATTTCACAAAGTAAAATTCAACCAGTTTGAAAAGCAAGGGGCTTAATTGGCTTGCGGAATGTAGTCGGTGGCACCTTTGTCCTCTTCGTGACGGATGTGTTCCATTGAACCGTCGAACTGCGTGTGCTGAGGCTGCGATACCTGACGTGCATAGCGACTGACGCTGAGAATCATGCCAATGTAAATACAGTTGATAAGTGTCGACGTACCGCCACGGCTGATGAGCGGAAGCGGCTGGCCGGTTACGGGGAAAAGGCCTACGGCTACCATCATGTTGAGCACTGCCTGCGAAACGATGAGCAGCGTAAGCCCCATGGCAAGCAAGGGCGGGAAACTCCTTTCGCACCTACTGGCTATGCGCCCGGCACGGAACAGCAGCACAATGTAAAGAAAGGCTACAAAGGCGGCTCCAATCAGCCCCAATTCCTCGATGATGATGGCGTAGATAAAGTCGGAAAAAGCCTGGCTCAGAAAGTCGCGCTCAACCGAATTGCCCGGCATCTTACCCACAATGCCGCTCGAAGCAATGGCAATGTTGGCGTGGGCAACTTGTGCGTCGGCATCGATGTCGAAAAGCGAAGGATCGTTTTTTACGGCTTCGTTATCCTCGCCAAAATGCGATTCAATACGCGACGACCAGGTGCCCAGACGGTGCAAACCCGGCACTTCGCTCAGTTCGCTGTTTGAGCCGATGCCAATAATCAGGCTGATGCCCATCATGCCCAACAGCACGATGACACCCAGCAGCTTGCCGATTTGGATGAGCGATACGCGGCCTATAAACATCATGAGCACCACTACGCCAAAAAGCAGACAGGCTGTTGAAAGGTTTTCGGTGAAAATGAGTCCACAGATGGGTAGCGTGCAGTAAAGAATGTTGCGAAAGGCATATTTGCTTGCGCCCGCTTCAGTTTGCATGCGCGAAAGAATGAGGGCTACGGCAATGACCACGGCTCCTTTGCCAAGTTCGGAGGGTTGGAAGGGAATGCCGAAAAAGTCGTACCAACGGCGGGCACCATTGGTTACGTCGCCCGTGATAGAGGTGACTAACAGCAGAATGAATGCAAGCGGGTAGAGCAGAATGGGAATGGCCTTGAACAGCCGGCAGGGTATTTTGTGAACGAACAGCACAATGATAGTGCCGCCCGTGAGAAACAGTGCCTGCTTGATAAGAGGGTCCCAAAAACTGCCACTGCGGTAGCTGAGCGTGCTGGCGGCACTGAACACCTCGACGAGCGAGATGATGCAGAGCAAAAAGTAAACGGCCCAGACTACGCGGTCGCCCATGAATAATGAACCTAATGATTTCATGCCAAATGATGGGAATGAAGTGTTGAAGGGAAAGGATAGTGAAGTGAAAGCGGTTTCAAATCAGCCTATGCCCGTTCGGCCCAGTTTTTCACCCAGGTCTTGAACTGTTCGCCGCGGTCTTCCATGTTGCGGAACAGATCGAAGCTGGCGCAGCACGGACTGAGCAGCACGGTATCGCCGGCATGAGCCAACTGAACGGCTTGCTCCATACATTCGGCCATAGAGTGAGTGTCGGCCACGGGTAAACCAAGCGCATCGAACGAAGCATGCAGTTTGGCATTGTCAACCCCCATGTAAACCAAGGCACGGCATTTTTCGCGCACCATGGGCACAATGTCGGCATAGTCGTTGCCCTTGTCCTTACCGCCAAGAATCAGCACCACGGGCGTGGTCATGCTTTCAAGGGCGCAGTGGCAGGCATCGACGTTTGTCGCCTTAGAGTCGTTGACAAAATGAATGCCATTGACTGTACCAGCCTTTTCAAGTCGGTGCTCCACGCCGGGAAAGTCAGAAAGTCCCTGACGCACCACTTCGGGGTCGACCCCTGCAGCCAGTGTGGCCAAGGCAGCCGCGATGGAGTTGCGCAAGTTGTGTTTGCCCGGCAGCGAGAGTTGGCTGAGCGGCATGCTGAACGGTACGGGACTATTGATTACCAATTCGCCATTCTGCGCCCATGCCACAGCACCTTTCGACGGCTCATCGGTAAATCCGCAGCGTTTTACTGCAGTTTCTCGTTCGTTCAAGGCCTGCGGCACATAGTTGTCCTCCATCCAGTAAATGAACGAGTCGGTCGGCCCTTGATTTTGCAGAATGCGCATTTTTGAGTTCACATAGTTCTGCATTTCAAAGTTGTAGCGGTCGAGGTGGTCGGGCGTGATGTTCAGCAGCACAGCGATGTCAGCGCGGAACCGATACATATTGTCGAGCTGAAATGACGACAGTTCGATGACGTAGGTGCTGTGCGGAGTTTCGGCCACCTGCAGTGCCAGGCTGTGTCCGATGTTACCAGCCAGTCCCACGTCGGCGCCCGCCTTTTTCAGAATGTGGTAAATGAGCGAAGTGGTAGTAGTTTTACCATTGCTGCCCGTAATGGCAATCATGCGTGCATCCGTGTAGCGCGCGGCAAATTCAATTTCGCTGAGAATGGGCGTACCCTTTTCAATGAGTCGGGCCACCATGGGAGCCGTGTCGGGAATGCCCGGGCTTTTCACCACCTCGTCGGCATTGAGAATCAGTTCCTCGGTATGTTTGCCTTCTTCAAAAGCTATGTGGTGTTTGCGCAGCATTTCCTGGTAGCGCGGTTTGATGCTACCCATGTCCGAAACGAACACTTCGTAACCTTTTTGCAGTGCCAGAATGGCGGCACCCACGCCGCTTTCGGCGGCACCTAAAACAACTAATCGCATATTTCTTTGCATGCTATTTTTGCGAAACTGCTTTGAAACTGATTCCTTCCTTCGAGGGGCGGACTTCTGGTTCAAAGCAGTTTCAGTATGGTTCGTTATCTGATTTTCAGCGTAATGATGGTCAGTGCAGCCAGGATGATGGTAGTAATCCAAAAGCGGACGGTGATTTTCGACTCGTGCCATGCACCATTGGGCCATTTCATCAAGTATTTACACTCAGGGTCGAGCTGCGAGGGCAGCACTCTGAAATTATCGTGAATGGGCGTGCGCTTGAAAATACGCTGTTTCACGCCTTTGCGCTTACCCAGTTTGAAGTATTCCACCTGCAAGATGACGCTGAGGCTTTCAATCAGGAAAATACCGCAAAGAATGGGAATGAGCAGTTCTTTGTGAATAATGATGGCCAGCACGGCAATGATGCCGCCGATGGTCAGCGAGCCCGTATCGCCCATGAATATTTGTGCCGGATAGGCATTGTACCACAGGAAACCGATGAGCGCACCAATCATGGCACAAATAAATATTACCAGTTCCTGCGACCCCGGCACATACATGATGTTCAGGTACGAGGCAAATTCAATGTGGCTCGACACGTAGGCCAATATGCCCAGCGCAATACAGATGATGGCCGAATTACCCGCAGCCATGCCGTCCATACCATCGTTGAGGTTTGCACCGTTCGATACCGCTGTAATCACGAAAATCGTAACCAGCACGAACACCACCCAACCGGCCTCCGTTTTGTATTTTCCGCAAAAGCCTACGAGGTCAGCATAATCGAAGTTGTTGTTTTTGACAAACGGAATGGTGGTAATGGTACTTTTAACCGGTTCGCTTTTATGCACAATTTCGGTGACGTTGCCGCGACGTTGCATTTCGATGTTTTCGCGAATGGTGGCATCAGGGCTCAAGTAGAGCGTCAGTCCCACGAACAAGCCGAGCAGTACTTGTCCCACGATTTTGTATTTGCCCGCAAGTCCGTCTTTGTTTTTCTTGAAAATTTTGATGTAGTCGTCCAAAAAACCCAAGATGCCCAGCCATACGGTGGTGACAATCATGAGAATCATGTAAATGTTTCGCAAACGGCCCAGCAGCAGGCAAGGCACGAGAATGGCCACAATGATGATGATGCCACCCATTGACGGTACATTGATTTTTTGTACCCCGAACGGGTCGATTTTAGCATCGCGCTGTGTTTCGCTGATGTTCCGACGCTTCATCCACTTAATGAAATATTCGCCGAACCAAGCCGAAATTACCAAGGCGAGAATAAGCGCTAACAGCGAACGGAACGAAATGTACGACCACATTCCGGTGCCGGGCAGACCGAACTGTTCGAGATAGCGGAAAAGATAGAATAACATATCGTGCTATTTATATGTATGAGTAAAAATTTAAGCTTCAAGACCGAAGGCACGGCGCACTTCCTCGTGATCGTCGAAGTGATGCTTCACGCCCTGCACATCCTGATAAGGCTCGTGGCCCTTGCCGGCAACGAGAATCACGTCGCCCGGTTGCGCCAACATCACCGCCGTACGGATGGCCTCGCGCCGGTCGCAAATGCTCAGCGTCTTCGCCTTCTGCTCCTCGTCGAGTCCGGCCAGCATGTCGTTGATGATGTCCTGCGGATTTTCGAAGCGCGGATTATCGCTCGTAATGATTACGCGGTCGGAACGCTTGGCAGCCTCCTGCGCCATAAGCGGACGTTTACCCTTGTCGCGGTTGCCACCCGCTCCACACACGGTAATGACCTGCGCCTTTCCACGCACAATTTCGTTGATGGCCGTCAGCACGTTTTCGAGCGCGTCGGGCGTGTGGGCATAATCAATGACCGCGCTGACACCCTTGGGCGAGCGAATGGCCTCGAAACGGCCGTTAACCGGTTTGAGAGCCGACAGGCTGCAAAGCGCAGTGTCGGGCGCAACGCCCAGTTGCAAGGCAGCGGCATACACAGCCAGCAAGTTCGACACGTTGAAGCGACCCACAAAGCGCACGCTCACTTCGCGGTTATCAATGTCGAGGAGCATACCCTCGATGCTTTCCTCCAGGATGCGTCCTTTGTGGTCGGCAGCCGTACGCGTTGAGTAAGTCTGCACCTTAGCCTTTGTGTTCTGCACCATGAACAAGCCATTGCGGTCGTCGGCGTTGGTAATGGCAAAGGCATCGCTTTCGAGGTTATCGAAGAAAGCCTTTTTCGCATCGCGGTAATTTTCGAACGTGCCGTGATAGTCCAGGTGGTCGCGTGTGAGATTCGTGAAAATGCCCCCGGTAAAGTGCAAACCACCGATACGCTTTTGATGAATGGCGTGCGACGAACATTCCATGAAAGCATATTCACATCCCGCATCCACCATTTCGGCCAGCAAGCGGTTCAGCGTCACGGGGTCGGGCGTGGTGTGGTCAGCCTCGATGGCCCTACCATCGATGAAGTTGCACACCGTAGAGCACAAGCCGCACTTGTGTCCCAGCGAGCGGAACAAATCGTAGAGCACAGTGGCAATGGTCGTTTTACCATTGGTACCCGTCACGCCCACCAGTTTCAGTTTGCGTGAGGGGTTGCCGTAAAAGCTCGTAGCCACCTTGCCGATAGCATCTTCGGTGTCGGCCACCTGTACGAGCGTCACGCCCTCAGGCGCATCGATCGGCAGTGCATTCGTTTGCAGAACAGCCACGGCACCCAGTTCAATAGCCTTGCCGATGTAGGCATGGCCATCGGTTTGCGTACCTTTTACGGCTACAAACAAATTGCCGGGTTTTACTTGGCGTGAATCCATGTTCACGCCCGTTATCTCGCGTTGCAAGTCGCCGGCAGAGGCTACAACGTGAACGGTTTGAAGAATGTCAGACAATTTCATTGTCGTTCGGGATATTTTGTGGAAACTTTCGGGTTCGAGAACATGTGACATGTTCTCCTTCTAGAAAAAGAGGTAGTAAGCAGTTATTGCGCCGCCTTTTTTTCTGCCTTTTTCTGTTTAGCCTTCAGTTCCTGTTTATATTTTTTTTCGTCCTGAAGCGTCGGCGTCAGTTCCGGGTCCTCAGGTTCAGTTCTTTTAGATTTGGGCAGCTGTTCGGCAGCCGTTGTTTGCGGTTTCGGTTCCATTTTGGGCGCTGTTGGCGGATTACTGAGCGTCAGAATGATGGTTTGTCCGCGCGTCAGCTTCGTTCCGGGTTTGATGCTCTGCTTGTTTACGCGGCCCACGCCATAGAGCTGCACTTTCAGTCCCATTTTTTCCAATCGGAAAAGCGCATCGCGCGGACCGTAGCCCGTGACATCGGGCACCACGTCTGTTCCGTCAGCCTCTTCGCGGGTCAGCACCAATCCCGAGCCCGAAGTGTTGCAAGTGCCCCAGTTCGTGCCGTCGGTCTTGCTTTCAGTTTGTTTCCGGTAGCCGATGCCCAGTTGTCCGAGCACCTGAGCCGCCGCCTCGATGTTGCCCGAATTCACAAGCGGCATGAGCACGTTTGTCGTGTCGCGTGCCACACTGTAATCGTTGCTCCGACGCTGCGCCATGATGGTTTCAGCCACCCGCTTGAACACAGGAGCACACATACCGCCGCCCGAAGCCGGTGCACCCTTTTGGATGCAGACGATGCACGAATAAAGCGGCTGTTCCGAAGGAAAGTAGCCCGCAAAGGAAATGAGATACTGCGCCGCAAAACCATTGCGCGTCCAAATCTGCGCCGTACCCGTTTTGCCCGAAGCATGGAAGAATCTGGAACCCGCTTTCTTGCCCAGCCCAACGCTTACTACCGACTCAAGAATGTCCTGAATGTTTTTTACAGCCTCAGGTTTAGCCATTCGTTCGCGCAGCACCACGATGGGATATTCCTTCACGATTTCGCCATTTTTCATCACCGCTTTCACCAAGCGCGGCCGGAGCAGTTTACCATTGTTGGCAATGCCGTTGTAAAAGTTGACCGTTGTGATGGGCGGCACCTGCGATTCGTAGCCGATACTCATCCAGGGCAGAGCCGTTTTCGACCAGTTCGAACCATCGGCCTTCGGCATACGGATACGCGGTTTGGCGTAGCCCGGAATCGGAATTTTCAAGTCCTCGTTCACCCCGATGCGGTAAAGCCCTTCGACAAACTTTTGCGGATTGTCGTGATAGTAGCGGTCGATGAGAGTGCTCACGCCCACGTTAAGCGACTTTTGCAGAATTTGCGGCACAGTCACCACGCCACTACCGCCCGAGCGCCAGTTGGCATCGCGCATTTTGGCCCCGTACATATCCTTGATACCGCAGCCCACATCGACCACGTCGTCCATGTGAATGAATCCATCATCCATGCCCACGAGAAACGACATCGGCTTAAACACCGAGCCCGGTTCGTACAGGTTCTTTACAGCGTCGGCATTGATTTCCTGGTAAGTGCCATTAGCCGTTTTTTGCAAACTCGTCATAGCCTTGATGTCGCCGGTGGCCACCTCCATCAGGATGCAGATTCCCGAATTCGCGTCGATTTCGCGCAATTTGTCGGTCAACGCCTTTTCGCAGATGTCCTGCATACCGACGTTGATGGTTGTCACAATATCGTAGCCGTCCTCCGCCGGTTTGTCAACGATGGTCAAGTATCGGTTGCGCACACGCTGTCGGTGAGCAATGCCCGGTTTGCCACGCAGCACGCTGTCGAAGCTCAGTTCCAGTCCCGTTCGTGCCGAGTCCTTACCTTTGTACAAGTCGCCGATGGTTCGCATCGCCAGTTTGCCGTAAGGATTCTTTCGCGTTTTGATTTCCTCAACGTGGAAACCACCCCGGTTCGCCGAAAGTTTGAAGAGCGGCAGTTCCTTCACCTTTCGGTAAGTGATATACGACACCCTTTTGCGGTAGAGCGGCCAGTGGTGGCTTTTTTTAGCCCTTCCGTTGAGCAAGTGCTGTTTGAATTCAGCCGGATTGATATCAGGAATAATGGCGTGCATGCCCTGACAAATACTGTCGATGGTGGCATGCAGTATGCTGTCGCGTTTGTGCTGTTCTTTTTGTTGCCGTTTCGGATTCTTTTCCCACGACATGAAGTCCATGAACATTTTGTACTCGGGCAGCGAAGCCGCCAGCACCTCGCCGTTGTCGGCCAGGATGTTGCCGCGTGTGGGCGGCACCTCGACATTGTTCTTGACAAACCGTTTGCTCACCGACATCCAGTAGTCCTGATCAACGGTCATGGTTAGAAAAGCACGAATCACCACCGCAATACATATTACCACCAGCACAAAGGCCACAAAGGCATAGCGCCGGGTTACTTGTTTGGCAGGGAAGTTCATAAGTCAGAAGTGCGATAGTTTATTCAATTTTCAAGTTAAACGAGGGCGTGTTAGCCGTTTGCAGGGTAGTGTCGACCAAGCTTTCCTCGATGTAGCTGCGTCGCGTTTTCTCCTTCAGCTGGCTTGAGCGCGTCAAGGCCTTGTAGCGTCGGTCGAGCAGCGTGTCGCTGAGTGCTTTGGTTTCGAGCATTTCCTGCTGGCAGTAGTAGCGGTTGCTGATGTAAACAATGAGCATCGCCGTAAGTGTAACGATAAACCAGAACTGCTTACGGAACCATTGACCGCCCAACATGTCGCCACCCAGAATGGCCGACAGTTTTATTTTGCCGTTGTGCGGCATCTGTTCGTCGTTGTCCGACGTCAGGTCGCGCAAGGCCCTGAGCGCATGTTCAGCATCGGCCACATCGCGGTCGCGCGTACTGGCGTAAGTTTCAGTTTCCTCATCCTCGTTATCCGCGTTGTCATCGTTTGTATTTACCTCCGCACCATCGTATTCCTCCTCTTCGTCGCCGAGCAAATTGTCGGTGTCGTTTTCGTCAGTTTCTTCTAAGTCCGTATCGTTGTACTCGTCGGTGTTGTCGTAGTTTTTTTGATTGGCGATAGGTTTTCTTTGTTCGTCATCATCATACGCAGTGTAAGCCATTGTGATGTAAATGTTAGGGAGTATTCTGTGTGTTAAAATCAAGGGCAGGACAATTCCGCAAGCGTTAGCGAGCAAAACCAACGAAGCACCCCCCTTGCAAAATTAAAGCGGGTGCCTGCTGAATGTGGTAAATGGCAGCTGCCCGGAAAATAGGAAACTGCCACCGATTTCGCCTGTTTCTGCCGGGTCATGAAATTACAGTTTTTCGGCAATGCGTAGCTTGGCCGAACGGCTGCGCGGATTGGTGCGCTGTTCTTCCTCGTCCGGCACAATCACCTTGTTGTTCACCGCACGCCAGGGCGTGAGTTTCCGACCGAAAAAGTCCTGTTCCACCTTGCCGTCCATGCGTCCCGAGCGCACAAAGTTTTTAACCATGCGGTCCTCGAGCGAGTGGTAAGTGAGTACCACCAGCCTTCCGCCCGGTCGCAACACCTTGAGTGCCGCTTCGAGCATTTCGTGCAAGGCATCCATTTCGTGGTTCACCTCGATGCGCAAAGCCTGGAACACGCGGGCAAGGTCCTTTTTTTCGCGTTCGCGCGGCATGAAAGGCTTCACAATTTGCAGCAAGTCGTCGATGGTTTCCACGGCTTTCAGCGCACGCGCCTTGACCATGGCCGCCGCCAGTTTCCGGCTGTTTTTCAGTTCGCCGTAAAGGTAGAGCACATTGGCCAGCCGTTCCTCGTCGTAGCGGTTAACGATGTCGGCCGCCGTCATACCGGCACGTCCGTTCATTCGCATGTCAAGCGGTGCATCAAAGCGGAAACTGAAACCGCGTTCCTCGGCATCGAAATGGTGGCTCGACACCCCAAGGTCGGCAATCAAGCCATCGATGTGGTCCACACCGTAGTAGCGCATCCAGTTCGTCAGATAGCGGAAGTTGCTGCGCACAAACGTAAAGCGTTCGTCGCCTTCGGGAATGTTGCCTTCGGCATCGGCATCCTGGTCGAAGCTGTAAAGATGACCGTCGTCGCCCAAGCGGCGCAGAATTTCGCGGCTGTGACCGCCACCGCCAAAGGTGACATCAACATAGGTGCCCGACGGGTGAATGTTTAAGCCGTCGACGCTTTCGTGAAGTAATACGGGTATGTGATACATGTGATTCGCTGGTGGAATGAATGGATGATAAAGGGAAAGTTGTGCGTAAAAAGTGAGGCTGCGAGGGGGGCGTGCAGTTTAAAAGCCATCGTCGGTGGCATGGCCCAAAAGGTTCTGCATGCCCTGTGCCAGCTCGGCATCGCTGAGGAAGGAACGGTCCATCAGTTCCGCGCTCCACAGCTCAATGCGTTCGTCCAAACCGATAAAGCGCACGCGGCTTTCGAGCTGGGCAGCAGCGAGCAATCGTTTTGAAATGAGGAACCTTCCGTTGGCATCGAGTGCAAGCACCTCGGCACCCGCCATGAACTGACGAAAGAGCATGGCTTGTCGGGCATCGTGTCGGTTGATGCGATGCCGCAGGTTCGTCACCTCTTCGCCCCATACACTGTAAGGATAAATAATAAGGCACGGCTCATAGATGTCGCGCTTCAGCACAATGCGTTCGTCCTGTTCCGGCCATTGCTTACGGAAGTCGGCAGGCAGAAAAACGCGGCCTTTCGCGTCGATTTTTGCATCTATTGTACCTGTAAACATGAATTACTTTTGCTTTATGTATGTTTGAGCAGAGAGGAGCAGGCAGTCCCTTTGTCGGGCGTGCTGTCTGCTAAATCTGACTCTATCTGTAAGAATTTCCAAAAGTACTGAATTTCCCCCACATTTCCCCACTTTCCCCCATTTTTTTGAAAAAATCTCTCCTTTTTGTGTAAAACGCCATGTTGCGCACACCTTGGGCTGATTAAATGCCAACCGCATTTTCTGACACGATGCTTCCACCTATTTCCCCAAGTGCAACCTTCAATCACTTTGGATTGGGAAGCATCTCGCTGCTTAGGGTACGCAGGGCGGATTTAACAAATAAGTGAATAAGCGTAAAATTCAAAACTTCGCCTTTATCTTTATTTCAAACCGTAGTAAGCGTGTGTGAAACCTACTTTGGCGTTTTTCTGAAAACGCTGATTATCAGTAATTCCGAGCTTGTTAAAACTAGCTCGGAACTAAATTCAACTAGCTCGGAACTAATTTCAACTGGCTCGGAACTAATTTGGACAAGGTCGGAACTAATTTGGACCATCGCGGAGCAAATTTTGACAATGGCCCATCGCGTAGCTCAAACCGCGGTTTGCAGAAGGAAAAACAACCGGATTATTTTAATGTAAATTCACCTATTATGCAACCTGCAGTTCGTCCATCTTTACATGAAGTAAAATATATTTCAATGGAAACCTAGGTAAACTCGTTTTAATTACCTATTTTCGCATCTATAATTGTAAATCCGCTGATTCATATCTCTAATCTGTGAAGAAGATTTGAATGAAGTTGTCTGAACTTTTATGAAATTCAAGATTTGCCTTAATTTTTGGGGCGTTTTTGGGCCTTGAAGAAGGAGTGTAGCGAGCTACACGACTGATGAAAGGTCAAAAAAACGGCCAAAAAGAAAGGTGAAGATTGAATTTAGAAGAGATAAATCTCCCAATCAAATCTTTGTCAGAAAAGTTAGACAACTTCAATTACTGGTACATCGCATCCTCTTTGTTGGGGTGGAAAATTTTAGTAAAGTTAACTGTAACATTATGATGAAAAATCGAGAAGAAAAGACAACTTGTAAGAATGAAAGCTCAAAACAGCAGCTTGGCATAGTTCTTAATCGCATGTATGCAGGTCAATACCTGGAACACAATTTAGGGCACGAGGTCATCAACTTCTTTCGAGCTGATGACGGAAATCATTATCTATATCTTAATGCTAAAGGTGATTTTGCATCCGAACACGTAGGTAAGATTGGCTATATGTTTCTTGTGAAATACCATGCACCGGGTGTTGTTGAAGTGGTGGGTATGGCCACGGGATTGGAAGATGTGTACAAGCCAGAGAACTGCAAGGGTTTAAAAAGCGATAATGTTCAAGTTGGAGGCGAATTGAAGTACGGAGGCGTTTCACTTTCTTCGTTATTTCAAGGATTTCAACAGCAAAACATTTTCGTGACTTATAAAGCTGCTAAAGTATATGTGCCGGTTCGTCGCATTTTCATTCAATTTGCCAATGCAGCTAAAACTCAGCTGCAACAAGCAGGAAATCTGTCGTCCGATAGTACACATGTGCTCAGTCAGCAGGAGCCAATGGTGGTGTCTCTTACAGCATTAAATCAAGCGAAAACATCTTTGAAACAATATATTTATCCGAGTAATTCGCATCCCAAAGGTTGTGATGATTATGGTGTGCTTTACCGCAGTTTGATTGCACGCTGTGATGACCCGAAACTGTGGCAAGAATATGATGGAAATATACAAAAAAAATCGGTAGCACAGCGTCAGCCTTCACTTTTTGATATTTGTCAGATTCAAGACAATGAAAACTGCATTTCCAATGCGCTGGCCTATTTTATGATGGATAAGAAGTACCGGGAACTTTGGAAAAAGTTTTTTAAAACCAAGGGCATCGATCATTTAGATGGCTCATATTGGGTTGAAAGAGAATATGATATATCATCTGTTACCAAAGAGCTGAATGATGCACAAGATGCAATTCAAAACGTATTTACGGGTCGGATTGACCTCTTGCTGGTAGACAATGTCGGTGATAACTTAGTGGTGATTGAAAACAAAATTAAGTCGGGCGTCAATAGTATTGCTGCTAAGAATTTAAGTAAGAGCGACAGTGAAGGTATGGATTCTGTTTACGTCAATCAGTTGTTTCGTTATGACGCTTTTAGTAAGCACGTTACCAATAAAGAAACTAATTGCACGTTCAAACATATTTACAAGTATGTTTTAGCACCCAATTACAATATACCCGAAATTCCGGAAGCGTTGCAAGAGGAATATACAATCCTTACATATAAAGATTTACACGAGTATTTGATTGACAATGAGGTTCGGAAAGAATGGTGTGAGGATACTAACTTTTCGGCTTTTGTCGAAGCTATTCGAAAGCATACTTATGCTTACATAGGCGATTATTTGCGCAACGAGATGGAAGAGATTTTCATGCGAAAGATGAGCGGTTCCTGCTGATGGCTTGTGTGTCGCTATGGGGCTTTTCCTTTTTACGGCATAAGTAGTAGAACTCCAATTCAACACTGAATATAATAGGTTGAAACCTGATGGTGTATCAATGATGCATTCACAAAAAAAGGAGGAAAACTCAATCGTGGGTTTTCCTCCTTTTGTAGGGTAGAGGTATTTGACTAGACAACTAAAAAGGTGTATCGCAAAATTTTGCGATACACCTTTGTTACATCAATACTGTGAAGTTATAGACTGTGTCAAAGAACGATTTTTTTGACAATGCGAGTTTTGTTTACTCCTATAACTTCTACTAAATAAGCTCCTTTCGTCAGATGTGACAATGAGAATGTGGAACCTACTTCTGTGGCTGATTCTATTTTCAGCCCTGTAAGTGTATATACATTTATAGCCCGACACGGAGTGTTAAATACCAACGTTTTCCGAATATTGTCGAAGTAAACGGCAGTTGATTGTCCTTTGGAAAACTGATTCTCAATGCCCGTTTGTTGTTCGGTTAGGAAGAATGACAAATTGGGAACGTCCTTACCAGCGTACATTTTTTGCGAATAGTCAAAAGGAACCGAACCGCTATAGGTCAATGAATGATAAACAGGGTCGCCCGATTGGTAGTCACAAAGCCATTTAATCCATGAGTTAGAGGCTGTGTTCTGTTGTTCGAGCATAACACAAAGATTTCCATTTTTATAACTGAATGGTTTGTCAAAGAGCAAGGCTAACATGCCTAAAGTGGGTTCAACCACCACCTTTCCTTCGAACACTTGAGTTAACTGTTCGGCTGCAATCGGAGTGGGGTCTCCTTTTGCAAATTCCGCTTCTTCAACATTACCCAACTTTACACGGGCCGTAAACTCGTAAGGTTCTTTCTTGTCGGTTGGGGTGTAATACAGAACCAATCCCTCAATCATACATTTGGCAGATCCAAGCTTATCTTTCGTATAGATTGTTTGAATTGCGCTGTTGGTTTGATACAGGTAGAAAGGTATCATCGGTGTTGCTACAGTGCCTTCGGTCAGATGTTTCCAAGTACCTTTTTTTAATACATTAACAGCCAGCGTTGGACTTTGGTTATTATGCGCAATCGTATCGCCTTCGAGACCATCGATAATAGCTTTTAGTTCAACAGCACCGGTATTTTGGGGCACCCAACTGAAAACAAAGGTTTTTTCCTCTTGCGATGCAATAGGCTCTTTTACCTTTAAAGTTGTCAATACCGTACCGGCAGCATCTACCAAGTTTAATGCAAAATCAGCAACCTGTTCAAATCCTTCGTTCTTTACAATTACATTGTATTCAGAAGCAGAACCTACAGAAGGATTTACAAAGCCTTTCAACGAAACAATGCTTAAATCGGTTGTAGGCAGTTCCTCAATCACAATATCTGTTACTTGAGCCTTCACGGCATTGTAAGTTTGGAAGGCAATGTTATATGCTCCATCAGCCGAAACCTGGAAAGGCACACTGTGACGTACATAGTCGTATGAATCGTTGTTGCGTTCTTTTTGGAAATCGGCTATTACATTTACTTGTTGCTCGGGCTGGTTCCCCTTACCGTAAGTGATTTTGTAGTCGAGCGGGAAAAGTTCACCACCCAAAGTTTGCAAGGAATAGCGTACGACATAATTTTTATTGGCACTGAACTGAATTGGTGCAGAAACTAGCCAATCGTCAGTTTTCTTTTCGGGATTTAGCTCTATATCAGGAAAATATTTCATATAGCCGCCTCTTTCATCTTTGTAAGAATCCAAGAACCAGGTTTGGCCATCTTGGTCTTTATCGTAGATTGTCCATAACCTATATTGTTCATCGGTATTGAAATCGCATTGATAAGGAATGGACAAGGCGGGGCCGGAAATTGCAGTGTTTGAAAAGGCTGATTCCCCCGTGCCGGTATTTGTAACAGGAATTATTTCGTAATAATAGCCATGAGTATTTTGAATGCTGCGGTCTGTGTAATTACATACCTTCAATCCTTTAACTACTTCGAGTTTGTCAGGATAGCGCATTACAGTGTATGTCAAACTGCTTTTGTCAAACCATCCGTTGTGTTTTCCTTTGGCTGGAGCGTTCCATTCCAGTGTAAGGTCGTAACTGTCGGCAGCTTTGATGCACTTTAAATTTTGAACAGCCCCCGGCACATCTACTCCAGCGAATACTGAATCGCTGTAGACTGCTTTACCCTCGCCGCTTGCATTGGAAGCAGCCACTTTGTAAGCAACCATACCCTCAACTTTCGTGTCATCCCAAGTTATCGATTCACCGGCAGCCTTTTTCTCTAACGTTGTTGTCAAGATGCCATTACGATAAATAGCTATGTTCAAATCGCCAACCAACTGATTACCTTGCAAATCTGTTTTGGGATTGGTCCATGACAGTGTAATTTTGCGTTCTCCGTTTTGTCCCGGCACAGTTTCTAAATTTGTAACCGCAGCAGGAGCTGTTTTGGGGAGTGGGTTAGGGTCGATGTACAAACCCAATATTTCAGCATTAGCTTCTAACTGACCTATTTCGTTCCAAACGATTTCGTCCGAACCAAAGGTGAAAGAAGAAAATTTTCCGGAACCGACTTCGCCATTGATAAAGAAGCCGCTCCAATAAAGCACGTTTGTGTCCATGTTGAATGACATGGATTGCAAGCCGGCCGCAGGTAAATCAAGCATGGCGTACGAAATGTCCTGCAAAGGTTCGCCCGTTTGTTTATTGATTTCCCATAATGTGCCGTCATCTGCCAATCCATAGAGAGAACCCTCAGGCGAAGCAGCCAAAGCTACAAAATTGATGAAGTTTTGTGTGCCTACGAGTTCAAAACTTCCCGTTTGAGGATCTACTGCATATAGGCCAAGTGGGACATCGATTTCTTCAGCATCAGGGTCAGTTCCCAGTATGTCGAAAGCCAAGGCATATAGGCGCTTGGTAGTGGGGTCGTATGTCATGTCTGACACAATCAACGAGGTTTCCGGATTGACATATAATTCGTATGTGACTATGGTTTTCATTTCCTTTGTATTAAGATCCAGCTTGATGAAGCGGTTGGGGGTCAAACCATCGTCAGAATCTATTATATAATAAGTGCCTTCATAACCAGCTGCAGCGCGAACTGATTTAAAGTCTAACGTTTTTCCCTTTGTAATAACAGACGGATTGTTTGCATCAAAAGAAACTAAGTCTGAACAAAGTGAAGTGTTGTCGCTATACACACGAATACCATACACTTTGCACTCAGCATCACCTGTCAACGTAAGGGGTTTCCCAATTTTGGAGGTAGCTTGGTGTACAGTATTTGTGCCCTTTCCGTTAAAGGCTTTCAAGGCCGAAATACGCACTTCCTGACGTTGTTGCTGCGCTTGTACTTGCAGCGTTAATGTCAGAAGTAGTAGGGCAATGAAAGTTCGCCACACTCCGTTGTACAAATTTGTACAAGATTTAATGACCGATGGCCATTCTTTTGTTTTTGCTGTATACTTCCTCATTGCATAATGATTTGATTAAATAATGTTATTTAGTCGTATAAATAAAAGATATCGTTTACAATGCAAATTTAAAGATAAATATTCTGTGTTAAAATGATATTCATTCTTTTTTTTAAAAATATTATCTTGTAATTCTACAGAAGCTTTTTATGCGGTTTGTATGATATGGTTACGTTTTATATCTCTATATTTTGTACTACTATCTGGCCAGCGACTTTGTGAAGTTTATGCCCTGTGCAGAGGGGATAATGGTTGCAGCTGAGGAGCCTTTGGCTATGGTGTAAGGCCCGGTTAGAAGCTGTACGCAGCGATGGGCTGACGGCGAATTGATGCGCAGCGAGGTACAAAAAAAGGAGGAAAACTCAATCGTGGGTTTTCCTCCTTTTGTAGGGTAGGGTCCGGTGTTCCGGTTATTGAGCCAACAGGCGCTTGGTCACTTCCGAAATGGCTTTGCCGTCGGCACGGCCTGCCAGTTTCTTTGAAGCTACGCCCATAACCTTGCCCATGTCCTTGGGCGAGGTGGCACCTACTTCGGCAATGATGGCCTTGACCTCGGCTTCGACCTCCTCGGGCGTGAGTGCCTTGGGCAGGTATTCCTCGATGACTGCAGCTTGTGCAGCCTCTTCGGCAGCAAGGTCTTCGCGGTTCTGCGAAACGTAGAGGGCTGCGGTGTCGCGGCCTTGTTTGGCGAGCTTCGACAGAATTTTCAGTGCGGCTTCGTCGGTCAGCGTGTCGTTGGCGCCGGGTTGGGTCTTGGCTTCGATAAAGTATTTTTTGATGTTGCGCAGGGCTTCAAGGCGCACTTTGTCCTTGGCCTTCATGGCGGCTACGATGTCTTTGCTTACTTTTTCAAAAAGGTCCATAGTATGTATGTGTTTGATATTGTTTACAAGGGCCGTTACCCCGGTGAATATGCGTGGGGTATGGCCGTTGGTTGCGCGGCACGCGGTTTGACACCAGCGGCTTTGCAAGGGGGTTATTTGTTGCTGGTTTCGTTTGTGTTCGACAGGCGGCAGATGGCTTCCCATTCCTTGCGGGTGCGCAGATAGGTGGGGGTGTCAGCCACTCGCTCAATGAGTTGTTCATTGCGCAGGTCGTCGTCGGTAAACAGATAGTAGCTGATGCGTCGCGTCAGTTTGCGGTTGTTGGTGTAGTAAGCGTTGCGGCGGTCGGTTGTTTCGGTCGTTTCTGACTGGTTCTTCACCGCTTCCTGTTCGGCTGTGATTTCCTGAATTTGCTTGGCAGCAGCCTCTTTCTGCTTTTTCTTTTTGTTGTAGAGTCCGAATCCTGATGCCAGAATGGTAATTTTTACTTGTTTGCCGAGCGAGGGGTCGATAACCAAACCCCACTTGGTTTGTATCTGGCTGTCGAACTTTTGCATGAAGGCTGTTACTTCGTCGAGCTCGCCGGTGAGGAGTACGCCGTCTTTTTCCTTGCTGGTGCTGATGGCCAGGAGGATGCGGTCGGCATTGTAGACGTCGTTGTTGTTGAGCAGCGGTGAGTGCAGGGCATCTTCGATGGCGCGGGTTACGCGGTGGTCGCCCTCGGCATAGCCCGACGACATGACGGCTACGCCGCCGTCGGTGAGTGTGGTGCGGACGTCTTCGAAGTCGAGGCCTACCTTACCGTGCATCGAAATGATTTCGGTGATGGAGCGTACGGCGGTCGAGAGGGTTTGGTCGGCGCGCTTGAAGGCATCGATGATGCTGAGGTTGGGGTAGATTTCGCACAGGCGTTCGTTGTTGATGACGAGCAGGGCGTCTACTTCCTTGGCCAGCACTTCGAGTCCGTCGAGTGCTTTGTCGATTTGGCGTTCGCGTTCAAACAAAAAGGGGATGGTTACGATGCCGATGGTGAGGATGCCCTTGGCGCGGGCTTCGCGAGCAATGACGGGCGAGGCGCCGGTGCCTGTTCCGCCACCCATACCGGCGGTGATGAATACCATGTGGGTGTCGTCGTCGAGGAGTTCCCTGATTTTATCTACGCTTTCTTCGGCAAAGTGTTTGCCCTTCTTAGGGTCGCCTCCGGCTCCGAGACCGGGGCCTAACTGCAGGCGGTCGGGCACGGGAGAGTCGGTCAGGGCTTTCGAATCGGTGTTCGTTACCACGTAGCGCACGTCGGGTATTTCGTCGCGGTACATTTGGCCAACGGCATTGCCGCCGCCGCCACCCACTCCAATTACTTTGATGAGTTTGGGTGTGGTGATGTCTGCAAATTCTATGAGGTCGTTGGGCATGGTTTCGGATGTTTTAAAAAGGGGTGTGTCGGGGCTCGTGTTTGAAGTACTCCGTAGAAATTGTGTGGGGTAAACGCTCGCGCTTGGTCCGTTTTAGTAATCGGAATATGGCAAAATGTTATATCCCGATTTCATTTTTTTTCGTGCTTTAAAATCGCTTGGGAATGCCTGTAGGTCAAGGGGGTATGGGTTGTTTTCTGCGGTTTGAAAAAGTCGAGGTGCGATATCAGATGCCGAAAAAATTTGGATTTCGGGGTGCTTTGGTTGTATCTTTGCTTTGCGAAGTCAGGCTGCACCTCAGCATAGCTTTTGAGAGCAAACTCTCATCGCTCTGCATTCGGTTTGCACTGACATTGCACCAACTTATAAAGCAGGATTATATCAAACTGATTGATGAAAAAACAAATTTTCCGGTTTAATTCATGCTTCGTTCTTTGACATCGTGTTACAACAGAAAGTAAGGCAGGTGGGCCTGTCTGAAACCCCTACGCATAGAGTAGGGCTTTATCTTACGCTTTTTTGGCAGCATCGTTTGAAGTGCCGGGGGTAGGGCGTTGAGGCTTGGGGCTACATGTGACAAAGCCACACTCGACAACCTGATGTGAGAGAAAAGCGAAGGCAAGCGCTTGCCTCTGACTTTTGCCTCGCACTGTTGGCAAGTGTGGCTTTGATGTAAAATGATGTTTTAGCTGAACGAAATCACCGAGCCAGCAGGGGCTGCATTGCCCGGGTTGGCACTTTCCGGTTCGATGGCCACATTGCCGACGGCTTTGGCTTTGATGTCGGAGAGTACTTCCTTTGAGCGTTTGTAGGTGGGGGTGAGTTCAACCATCGAAATGACTTCCTCGTTGTCGAGGTCGTCGAGTCCGAAGAAGTAGAATTTGGGGCGTTTGCGGAGCATGTCCTTTTTGTCGCCTCCGTAAAATCCTTCGCGGCGTTCTTCGTTTTCCTCCTGTTTTTCCACTTCGTGCTGGCGGCGCGATTCTTCTTCGGCGTCGTGCTTTTCCTGCAGACCAGGTACGTTGTTGATGCCGAAACCGGTGGCAAGAATGGTAATTTTAACCGTTTTGCCGAGTTCCGAATCGGTAGAGAGTCCCCATTTTGTTTCTACATCGTCGTGGAATTTCGACATGAAGTCGTGTACTTCGTTCATTTCCTCCATCATGAGGGTGTCGCCTTCTTTTTCGGCACAGAACGAGATGGAGAGCAGCACTTTCTTCGAGTTGAAAATGTCGTTGCGGTTGAGCAGCGGCGAATGAAGGGCTGCTTCGATGGCCTTGCTTACGCGGTTTTCGCCTTCGCCGTAGCCGGTCGACATGATGGCCACACCACCGTCTTTGAGCACGGTGCTGACATCGCGGAAGTCGAGGTTGATGATACCGTGCATGGTAATGATTTCGGCAATTGAGCGGGCAGCAACGCTGAGGGTGTCGTCAGCCTTTTCAAAGGCCGAAAGCACGTTGAGCTCAGGGTAAATTTCGCGCAGACGCTCGTTGTTGATTACGAGCAGTGCATCGACGTGTTTCGAAATTTCGTCGACACCGTCGAGTGCTTGGTCGATTTTGCGGTTACCTTCGAACAGGAAGGGAATGGTTACGATACCTACCGTAAGAATGCCCATGGCCTTGGCTTCGCGGGCAATGATGGGGGCTGCACCGGTTCCGGTACCACCGCCCATACCGGCAGTGATGAATACCATTTTGGTGCCGTCGTTGAGCATGGAGCGGATTTGTTCCACACTTTCTTCGGCTGCCTGACGGGCGCGTGCCGGACGGTTGCCGGCTCCGAGTCCTTCCTTGCCTAACTGCAAACGGACGGGTACGGGCGAGTCGGCCAGTGCCTTGGAGTCGGTGTTACACACCACGAAGTTCACATCGTGAATACCCTCGCGATACATGTGGTTTACGGCATTACCGCCACCGCCACCCACACCGATTACTTTGATAATCGAGGGGGTTGTGGTAGGTATGCCCATATCTATAAGGAGATCGTTGTTATCTTCTGACATAGGAGTAAGTTGTTTATTGGGGTGTGTGGCTCTTTGCCGTGCAGGCGTGTGGGCTTATTTGCCAAACTATTTGCGCATGGCTCGCTCCCTTTGACCGACCGGTTACTGCAGTCACGCATCCTTGCGTATCGCGATAATGGGTTAGTTGTCCTTTTCGCTGACCAGTCCGCTGAAGAAGTCGCGGATTTTGGTGCCGAACAATTTGAAGTTGTTTTTTCTTGCTGCAGCCTTTAAGTTGGCTTCTTCTTCAAGTTTACGTCTGGCTTCGGCTTCGGCTTCAGCTTTGATTCGTGCCGTTTCTTCGGCAGCAATTCGCAGGCGTTCTTCTTCGGTGATGATGGGTTCTTCGGGCACTTCGGGTTCCTCGGGTTCTTCGGGCTCGGGTTGTCCGATAGAGCCTCCGCAGCAGTTAATTTCGCCCTTGTCGAGCAGTGCAATGGCTGCGTTCCATTGTCCGTCGGCATTGAAGTCGGGGAAGTCCTTATTCACCAAGGGGATGCGCAGATTGCGCACGAAGCGGATTTTTTCGAACTTCGTGTCGCGTACGAAGGCCTTGTCAATGTCTTTCATGTGCGAGGCACCACCGGTGATGATGAGTCCGCCAATGAGTTGGGCATTGTCGTATTTCGAAAGGGTGATTTGCGTTTTGACGTTGAGAATGATTTCTTCGATACGGGCTTCGACGAGTCCGCAGAATTCTTCGTACTTCACCTGTCGTCCGTCGCGCAGCAGAATGGGTTTGTGCTCTTCGGCATCGGAATCGGCAATGGCCGAACCGTACTTCAGTTTGAGTTCTTCGGCTTCGTCGTCCTCAATTTGCAGCGACATGATGTCGCGGTTGATGTTGGCACTTCCCAAGGGGATTACGGCGAGGTGGCGCAGCATGTTGTTTTTGAACACAGCCACGCTGGTAGTTTCCGATCCCATGTCGACGAACACACAGCCTGAGCGTTTTTCGGGTCCGGTCAGGATGTTGTCGGCCATGGCCAGTACGGTAATGGGCAGGTCGGCAATAGAAACAGATGCATTGCGGAAGCAGTTTCTGATTTCTTCGCGTACGGTAGAATTGGCCACGATGTTCAGGTAGTGGCCTTCGATATTATCGGTGAGAATGCCGACGGGTTCGGTTTGCAGCTGCGTGCCGAGTCGGTATTCCTGGGGTACAGATTCGAGAATGTCGCGGTCGATGTTGGCCGAATTGCGGTTTTCGTCGCACATGGAGTCAATCATGTCCTGTGTTACCTCAACTTTGCTGTCGAGGTGGCGCACCACTGTGTTAGCTACAGTGTGCATGCCCATACCGCCAATACCCACATAGACGCGGCTGACGCTCTTCTGCATTTTCTGCTCCAGTTTTTCCTTGATGTTGATGATGCATTGCGTCATCTTGTTGACGTTGTTGATACGTCCTTTCCGGATAAACGTGGTTGAGGGCTCTTGAGCGAAGGCAAGGATTTGGATGGCGCCATCGGGTTGCTTGCAACCGGCAATGCCGGAAACCTTGGACGAGCCAAGTTCGATAGCTACTATGAAGTTGTCTTCTGTTGCCATTATATTTGTTTTTTTGAATTATCAGAGTGAAAGGGGCTTCTGCTCCCGGATTGAAAAGAGCCGGGAGTGTCCCGGAAAAATCCCGTTGCCGGGTGTTTGTCTGCTTAGCCCGCCTCCGCCAGAAAATGGCCTTTGGCAGCTTTGTGCTTTTAAGCAGATATTCCCCCGGCAGTATTTGTCGGGGGGAAATGGAGCCGCAATCAGCTGTGTTTGCGGGGAGTGCCTTTACGGCCTACTATTTGCGAAGTGTGCTCAACCGAGATTTCGCGGTATTTGTTCCAGCCCACCTGCGGTAACACTTTTTCATAGAAAGTGTAGAGGTTGCGGAACTTCGTTGATATGTTATTGGCATTGCCAAAGTCGATGATGTGGTTTCCCACTCTCGGCACCAATTGCAGGTGCTCGTTTGGCAGCACGTTGATTTGTTCGATTTGGTTGTTCCAAAAAGCATCGTCGCGCAGAAAGCGTCCCATAGCCACCAGGTGCTGTTGGGCGAATTTCGACGAAATGTTTCCCGTTGCCACCACCATGTCGGCCACATATCCCGCCGGTTTGAGTTTGCGTCCCCGGCTGTCGAGGTAATAGTCCTCGCCATTGTTGCTAATGATGCGCATGAGCGGCAGACGCTGCACGATGAGGATGTTGACCGTTCCGTTGGGTGCCTTGTAGCAAGCCACAGAGTCGATAAACTGGTTTTGCTTCAAAGCCATTTCGATGGTTTCGCTGTTAATTTGGTGCATGGCTTTACCGATAGGGTAGAGCTTTGCCTTTCGCAGCAATCTGTCGGCTTCGTCGCCAGTGATAAATCCGGCGTGCGTACTGTCGGCGATGGTGTAGTTCAGAGCCGTACACAGCGTTTTGTTTTCCTTTTGTGTAAGGTTGGTAAACGCAAATCCAAGGTAGGCAATCAGCGCTACCAGCAAGAGGAGTTTGAATACGGTCTTCATCCTTCCAACTTATCTGTTTTTAAGACTGTTCCATAATTTGCTTAAGCTGGGGTATGTAGTTCACCACATCGCCCGCGCCCAGCACAATGAGCACATCGTAATTACCCTTACGCACCACTTCGGGAAGTTCGTCTTTGCTAATCAGCATTTTCTGCATATCGGGTCGCAGGTTGTCGTAAATCAACTGACTGCTGACGCCTTCGATGGGCAGTTCGCGTGCCGGATAGATTTCCGTAAGAATCACCTCGTCGAGCAGCGAAAGGCTTTCGGCAAACTCTTTATAGAAATCGCGTGTACGCGTATAGAGGTGGGGTTGGAAAACGGCTGCCACTTTGCGTCCGTTGAATACCTCGCGAACCGAAAGAATGCTCTGGCGTATTTCCTCAGGGTGGTGGGCATAGTCAGAGAGCAACACGTGGCGGTCGGTTTTCAATGCAAAGTCGAAGCGGCGATCGACGCCAGCAAAACTCAGCATGGCGCGTCGAATTTCATCGGCTGTGGCACCGGCTATCTGCGCCAATGCCATGGCGGCGATACCATTGTCGATGTTGATGCTCACCGGCACACCTAATTCCACGTTGTCAATACACTCAATGGGCGAAACAAAGTCGAACACGATACGTCCGCCACCGATACGGATGTTTTCAGCGTGGAAATCACCCTCGTTGCGTGCATACTCGTAGCGTCTTACTCCCTGTTGCAGTTCATCCTTCATTTTCAGTCCGCGGTGAATAATCAGTGCACCGCCGGGTTGAATGAGTGTGGTGTAATGGTGGAAACTTTCAAGGTAAGCCTCTTCAGTGCCGTAGATGTCGAGATGGTCGGCATCGGTTGCCGTGATGACTGAAGCAAAGGGGCGCAAGTGATGGAACGAGCGGTCGAATTCATCAGCTTCAATAACCACAAACGGACTTTCCTGATTCAGCAAGTAGTTCGTTCCGTAGTTTTTCGTAATGCCTCCTAAAAAGGCATTGCATCCCACATGGCTTTCGTGCAGCAGGTGTGCTGCCATCGAAGTTGTAGTGGTTTTGCCGTGCGTACCGGCCACACACAAGCCCTTCATTGAGCGGGTCAGTGTGCCGAGCACTTCGGCGCGTTTTTGTATGTTGAAACCGCCTTGGCGGAAATACGTCAGTTCGCGGTGCGTTTCCGGGATAGCCGGTGTGTAAACCACGAGCGTATGCTCCTTGTCGCGGCATTCGACCGGAATAAGTTCGGGATTGTCATCGTAGTGAATGTCAGCCCCTTCGGCTCTCAGTTCCTCCGTCAGGTTACACGGTGTGCGGTCATATCCGCCAACAATCATACCCTTCGATAAGAAATAGCGCACCAATGCGCTCATGCCGATTCCGCCGGCACCGATAAAATATACTGCGTTCATTATTAGCAAGTGGGAGTTGAACTATGAGGAAAAACAGCCGTGGCATTTCAGTGAGTCTGCTCATGCCGCCGATTTTTCCGTTGTCTGCAATTTCAGGCTTTCTGCATTTGATTCATGGCCAGTTTGATAACTTCGTCCGCAATGTCCGAAGCCGCGTTGGGTTTCGCCAGTTGCAGGATGTTTCGTCCCAGACTTTCCAGTTTGGCAGGATCCGTCACCGTGTTGATAGCCTGCGGCAACAGGATGCGTCTGGCTTCGGCATCCGTCACATAAAGAGCCGCATTTTGCTGAACCAGCGCCAAAGCGTTTTTCGTTTGGTGATCCTCGGCCACGTTGGGCGAAGGCACCAGGATAACCGGTTTACCCAGCAGGCAGAATTCCGAAATACTTCCGGCTCCCGCCCTTGAAATCACCAAGTCTGCGGCCGCGTATGCCTCGCTCATGTCGCTGATAAAGTCCGTCACAATCAAGTTTTCCGGGCAGCCACGTCGTTGCAGTTCGTTGTGAATTTCTTCACTGTAATACTTACCTGTTTGCCAGATGAACTGCACCTTTTGTTGCTGTTTTACCAAAGGCAGGTTTCCGAGGATGCTATCGTTGATGGTGCGCGCACCGAGCGATCCGCCCACAATCAGGATGGTTTTCTTACCTGGCACCAGTCCGAACCGTCTGACCGCTTCATCCTTGGTCAGTGCAGTGTTTAGCAGGTTCTGTCGTACCGGATTGCCGGTGAACAGTATTTTGTCAGCCGGGAAAAAGCGTTCCATGCCATCGTAGGCCACACAGATTCTCCGGGCATTTTTAGCAAGCAGTTTGTTTGTAACGCCGGCATACGAGTTTTGTTCCTGCAGCAAAGTCGGGATACCCATTGACTCAGCCATGTTCAGCGTCGGTCCGCTGGCATAACCGCCAACGCCCACCGCTACCTGCGGTTTGAACTCGCTTAATATTTCGCGAGCCATGTTCCGGCTCTTCATGATTTTAAAGAGCACGGGAATATTCTTCAGCCAGTTCTTGCGGTTGAAGCCCACAATAGGCAATCCCTTGATGGGATAGCCGGCAGCAGGCACGCGCTGCATTTCCATGCGTCCTTCTGCTCCCACAAATAGAATCTTGGCATCCGGACGTTTTTCGCGGATAGCATTGGCTATTGATACTGCGGGAAAAATGTGGCCACCTGTGCCACCTCCGCTGATGATGACCCTTAATTCGTCGTTCATAATGGTTCTCGCTAAGTGTAGGTGTGGCTGTTTCTTTCCGGCCGCCCGTTTCGGGGCAATCGGGCCGAGGCAGACGGGGTGGAAAATACCTTCCGCACGGAGTCCTACCTGGCCGGTTCGTTAAGTCGACTGCCGGAAATACGCTGAAATTTATGTTAAAACAACCTCAATTTCTTTGGTCATAAATAGGTGCATTTTTCTTTCTCCACCTACTTATACACTACACGCGCAAAATTAGCAATAATTTTTCGGAGTTTCTCTGTTTCGTCGTAGAATTTCATAAAGAAATAGAAAACAGTGTTTTCCGATTGCCCTATTTTAGGGCCAGTCAATCTGCCTGGTGTTAAAAGTTGAAAAGTTTTTTCAGAGCATTTCTGCCAGTTCTTCCACGTTGTCAGCCACTTGAAACAGTTCGCCGGGCTTTTCCGACACCAGGCCCTGTCGGCACAAATCGTCGACGGCTTCGAGCAGTTTGTTCCAGCAGCCGTCGATGTTGAGGAATATCACCGGTTTCCGTTCGATGCCGATTGCGCTGTTGGCCAACACCGTAAACACTTCGTCGAGCGTACCGATTCCTCCTGGCAGAGCCACGAGCACGTCGCTTTCGCGGTTCATCATAGCTTTGCGGTCGGTCAGGTCCACACAGCGAAAGGTCACATCCACGGCCTCGCTTTCAAGTCCGCGTGCCACGATGATGTCTGGCACCATGCCAAACACGCGTCCGCCGTTGGCTTTTACGCTCTGTGCCAATGTTTCCATCAGTCCTTTGCGTGCACCGCCATATACCAGCGTACGTCCGGTTCGTCCGATGAGTTCGCCCACTTTTTGTGCAGCCTCGGTGTAGCTTTCGGGTAAATCGGCTTTTGATGAAAGGTAAACGCCTATTTTCTGATATTTCATAATGAGTCTGTTTTCGAATTTAAACAAAAGGGATGATTCTTAGGCAGCGTGTATATCGCCTTTACCTGAGCAAAGGTACAAACGTCAAGGCACATAAACCAAATACCCTCACACACTTTTTTTGCTGCTGAGCCCACTCTCTGCTCAAATGCATCACAATTCCTTCGCTGTCAATAGTTGTCTATGTAAAAAAATATTCCACACGGAAACCGGTGGAATGTGTATGGAATAGATTAAGGGTGGTTCTAAAAATCAGATTTCTTAGAACCACCCTTAAGGGATTAGCGTGCAGCGATGCACTCAATTTCAACGCGAGCGCCCTTCGGCAGCGTCTTCACGGCTACAGCCGAACGGGCGGGGAAGGGAGCTTCGAAGAACTGGGCATACACCTCGTTCATCTCAGCAAAGTCGGCCATGTCGGCAAGGAATACAGTGGTTTTCACCACGTTTTGCATGCTCAGTCCGGCTTCTTCCAGAATGTGCTTCATGTTCGTGAGCGACTGCGTCGTGAGTTCTTTGATACCTCCTTCTGCAAATTCGCCGGTGGCAGGGTTGATGGGCAACTGACCCGAAACGAACACCATGCCGTTAGCCTCGATGGCTTGGCTGTAAGGACCGATGGCTGCGGGAGCCTGTGCGGTTGCAATGGCTTTTTTCATAAATCTATTGGTTTTTTTGAGGGGTATACAGACCACTGCCTATAACCGGCACAGTCTGTATCCCGTTTTTTTTAGTAAATAATTTCGTGCTGCTGATACCGCCAAACGTTTCACGGCCGGCGGTATCGTCAAAGCGTATTACTTCAAGTAATCGTCGAAGTAGCGCGTAATGCGGTCGTGCAGGTGCACCATGTCGTGGCCCATCATGTTGTGGCCATCGCCGGGGTACACAAAGTAGTCGGGCTGCGTGCCGCAGTCAATGCAAGTGCGCAGGAACGACAAACTGTGCTGCAACACACACGTCGGGTCGTTGTATCCCACAATAATTTGCAAGCGTCCCTTCAGGTTCTTGGCCTTGTTCAGCAACGACGTTTTTTCGTAGCCCTCGGGGTTTTCCTGCGGCGTATCCATGTAACGTTCGCCGTACATCACCTCGTAGAACTTCCAGTCGATAACCGGACCGCCGGCCACACCTACTTTGAACACATCGGGGTAGCTGCACATCAGGTTCGTCGTCATAAAGCCGCCGAACGACCATCCGTGAACGCCCAGGCGGTTCGCATCAACGTAGGGCAAGCTCTTCAGGAACTTCACGCCCTCCATCTGGTCCTGCATTTCCACTTCGCCCAAGTGGCGGTGCGTCACGCTTTCGAATTCAAAGCCGCGATGCTCCGAACCGCGGTTGTCCACCACGTAAATCACATAGCCGCGCTGTGCCATATAAATTTCCCAGGGGCGTGCCAGATACTCGAACGATTCGTCCACGTTGTGTGCGTGCGGACCACCGTACACATATACCACAGCCGGATACTTCTTGTTCGGGTCAAAGTCAACGGGCTTCACCAATCGGTAGTACAAGTCGGTTTTGCCATCAGCAGCCTTGATTGTTCCCGAAGTGATTTCAGGCATGTTATAGTCCTTGTTGGGCGATTCTGCACTGTGCAGCATCATGCGTTTCGGTTTGGCAGTGCTCACCAAGTCCACCTGGCGGAACACAGCCGGAGCCGACCAGCGGTCGAACAGAAAAGCACCCGTAGCACTCAGCTGCGCATGGTGCGTACCAATGCCGCTGTCGAGCAGCGTGCGCTTACCGTCTTTCAGGCTCACCGCATAGTGGTTGTGGCGAATGGGCAGTGCCTCATTGCTCTTGATAATCAGGCTCTTTTCCTTTTCGTTGAAGCCTACGAACTGAATCACTTCAAATTCGCCCTTCGTCAGTTGCTTCAGCGTTTCGCCCTTTGTGTTCATCAGATACAAGTGGTTATAACCATCCTTGCGGCTCTGCATCACAAACAGGCTGTTATCCCAAGGCAGGAACACAATAGGGTTCTGCGGCTCAACATAGCGGCTGTTCGTTTCAGTGTAAATCACACCCTTGCGTGCACCCGTCTGTGCATCGTAAGCCACGAGTTCGGCCTTGTCCTGCGTGCGCGGCAGTTCAAACATGTAAATCGTCTTCTCGTCCGGACTCCATGCAATGTTCGTAAAGTAACGATCCGTCGGGTCGCCAGCCTGTAAGTAAAGCGTTTTGCCGGTGGTCGGGTTATACACACCCACCGTCACCTTATGGCTCGTCATGCCCGCCATCGGATACTTTTCAGGAGCCAGCTGAGCCACACGCGGCGTATTGTCCACCAGTGGGAAATCCGTCACCATCGTCTGGTCCATGCGGTAAAAGGCCAGTGAATTGCCTTTCGGACTCCAGAACAAACCGCTGTGAATGCCAAATTCATCGCGGTGTACGCTCATGCCGTATTGCAATTCGCGGTTACCGTCAGTAGTCACCTGCACGGTTTCTCCCTTAGCGTTCGTCACGTAAATGTTCCAGTCCTTTACAAAAGCCTCTGCACGGCTCGACGTATTAAAGTTGCGAGCCTGTGCGCCGGCCGTTACGGGCTGTTGCCATTCCACCTGTTTTTTCTTCCAGTTGTAAAGCAAGCGCAGTTTCTGCGTGCTCAGTAAAGCCACGGGCTGGTCGGCATAGGGAAACGAAGTTCCCATCAGGTTATACACCTTACCATATTTAGCCGTGTCGATAGCCGCATTCACCTCCTCTGCCGTAAACAGCGGTTCGTATTTAGCGCGGCGTCCCTTATCGTCGGTCAGCATCTTCACGTCTTCCACGTTGAGCTCCACCAATTTGTCGCCCCAGAAGTTAGCGTAAATGTTTTTCGGTTGGCGGTTCCAATAGTCCGTACCGCCCCACATCAGTTCTTCCAGCGTCAGTTGTTTGTTGCTATTCTGTGCCATAGCCGGTAATGTCAGCAGCGTCATGAATGCTGCGAGCATGAAATACTTTATTCTCATACGTTAATGATAGGTTGATCGTGAGCCAAACAGCATAGCCTTTCGGACGGGTCAAATTCTTATGTGCATCCCAGCTCCGACATACTATGCCAACGGGCGGACCATTCAGAAGTCCAATCCGACCTCTGTTTGCACCGCCCGTTTATTTTATGGGTCTGTCGTAAAGCTCGGCAAACCCTTTATTGTCGTTCAGATTGAAAATCAATCCTCGTCGTAATCTCTGCGAAACGATTTTTTCTTTTTAAAGTCGCCTCCCTTCTTGAAGTCGCCACCGCGTTTGAACGAGCCTTCGCCTCTTTTAAAGTCGCCGCCTCGTTTGCGGTCACCGCCTTTCTTGAAGTCGCCTCCCTTTCTGAAGTCACCGCCTTTCTTGAAGTCACCTCCCTTTCTGAAGTCGCCACCTTTCTTGAAGTCACCGCCCTTTCGTCCTTCGTCGCGTGCGCTTTTGCCGCCGCCCAGGTTGCTGTTTTCAAAGTAGCGGTGTTTGTGACGCAGAATCAGGTACTGGTCGTCAAGTTCGTCCTCGCCCTCTCCGCGTCGCAGTGGGTTGTCGCTGAATCGCTGTTTGAACTCCTCGCGGTTTGTTTTGAATCGTTTGCTGTCGCTCATCAGTCTGCGCTCCTCGTCAGTCTTGATTTTGCCGCCCTGTGCGCGGAAATCGCCCAGTTTACCTTGGAAAAGCTGGTATTTGCGGAAGTCACAGTCGAGCGAACCGTTAAACAGCTGAATTTTGAAGCTGGCACGCAGGCCGATGTTTTCGAAGAGTTCCTGTTTCGACGAAATGATCCAAGCCTCGCCGCCCGAGAACTCGTTTTTCATCACCTTACCGATGTGCTGATACAGGTTCAGCAAGTCGGGCGGTGTCAGTCGTTCACCGTAGGGCGGATTCGTCACAATCAGCGCATTCTCCGACGGACGCGTAAATTTGCGGAAATCCTGTTGTTTCAGCACCACGATGTCGGCCACGCCTGCGCTCTTCACGTTCTTTGTAGCCACCTCGATAGCCGGCAGGTTAATGTCGTAGCCGTATATCTTATGGTCAAATTCGCGTTCCTGCGAATCGTCGTTGTATATTTCGTCCAGCAGTTTGCGGTCAAAGTCCTTCCATTTTTCAAAGCCGAATTCCTTGCGGAACACACCCGGATAAATGTTGCGTGCCATCAGCGCCGCCTCAATGAGCAACGTACCCGAACCGCAGAAGGGGTCGATAAAGTCTGTATCATACTTCCATCCCGTCAGTTTAATCAAGCCGGCAGCCAGCACCTCGTTGATGGGAGCCTCTACGCTGCCCACGCGGTAGCCGCGAATATGCAGGCTTTCGCCCGATGAGTCGAGCGACAGCGTACAGTCTTCGTCGGCGATGTGTATGTTCAGTTTCACGTCAGGGTTGGTGATGCGAATGTTCGGACGTTCGCCAGTAGTATCGCGGAAGTAGTCAACGATAGCATCCTTCACCTTGTACGCCACGAATTTCGAGTGGCGGAATTCGGTTGAAAACACCACTGAATCCACTGCGAAAGTCGTATTTGTGTCGAGATACTTGCTCCAGTCAATGCTGCGTACAGCTGCATACACCTCATCGGCATCTTTAGCTTTAAAGTGCTTCACGGGCATCAAAATGCGTATTGCCGTTCTCAGGCAGAAGTTGGCCCGGTACATCATGGCCTTGTCGCCCGTAAACGACACCATACGTCGGCCAATGGCTACGTTATTGGCACCCAGTTCAATCAATTCTTGTGCCAACACCTCTTCGAGTCCTTGAAAGGTTTTGGCAATCAGTTCAAATTCTTGCATGCTGTTTGATTTGGCTTATGGAGCGTGCTGTTGTTTCCGACACTCCTTTATGTGAGTGGCCTTGCTTTCAATAAATAATTAACTTGAATGGCTCAAGGCGTTAGTTTTAGGTGGATGATTGTGTGGTTTTCTCCCTTGTTCTTCAGCCTCATTGTGGGGCATTCGGGGCAGAGGTCACCATTTCGCATCCTGAAGGGCAAAATTAAAAATTTTAAGTTGGTCAACAAAATTATTTGCCATCTTAAGTAGATGTTCCTGATTATTTTTACTTTTAAATCGGTGTTATTGTGTCGTAGCTGGTTGTTCCTGAGCTGCTTAAATGCAATGAATGTCCACCTATCTTGGACGTAATCACATACTTGAAAGCTCGGCTCAGTCACAAAAAGTGTGTGGTAAAACTCAACAATGCATCCGGGTTTTAGACAGGCCTACCTGCCTTACTTTCTGTTGTAACAAAATGTCAAAGAACGCTGAATAAATAAGGAATATTGTTTTTTCATCTGTGGGGCTCCACTCGCAGCCTCACTTAGCAAGTGCAAAGTCAGTGCAAACCGAATGCAGAACTTGAAAACTCGTTTTCGAAAGTTATGCTGAGGTGTAGCCTGACTTCGCGAAGCAAAGATACAACACGAAAATATCGAAATCCAAATTTTTTTGCTGCCTAATATCGCACCTCGAAAGTTTTCCACAGCTCTGAATGGGCATTCAGCCCTTTATCTATGGGCATTCCGGTGCATTTTCCACACGCGAAAAAAAATGAAATCGGGATATATCATTTTGAAGTCGTCTGACCTTTTATGAAATTCAAGATTTGCCTTAATTTTTGAGGCGTTTTTGGGCCTTGAAGAAGGAGTGTAGCGAGCTACACGACTGATGAAAGGTCAAAAAACGGCCAAAAAGAAAGGTGAAGATTGAATTTAGAAGAGATAAATCTCCAAATTAAATCTTCGTCAGAAAAGTTTAGACGGCTTCTTAATCTCTTTCCGATTCTCAAAACGTACGAAGCAGCCATGTTTTTGCCTCACCCAAATGCTATAGCCCCACATCTTTTTGCTACTGACCCCCGAAAGTTCCCTGTTTTTTGAATGATTCTTTTTGGGGTAATAGATAAAAAAAATAACCCTCCGCCATGTTTAATAGCGAAGGGTTTAAACCTTTTACCTTATGAACCAAAATTGGTTAGGCCAACTTATTGATGTGATTCATCACACCGCTCTTAATGTTAGCTGCCTTATTCTGGTGAATAATGTTCTTTTTAGCAAGCTTATCCAGCATCTTCTGCACTTTCGGCAGAAGTTCTACGGCAGCTGCTTTGTCAGTCGTAGCGCGGAGCTTACGTACTGCGTTACGCATCGTTTTAGCGTAATATCTGTTATGCAGTCTGCGAGACGCCGTCTGACGAATTCTTTTTACAGATGATTTGTGGTTTGCCATTTTTTATTCTTAATTTTTTAGTAGTCCCTAGCGGAGTCGAACCGCTCTTTAGAGAATGAAAATCTCTCGTCCTAACCGATAGACGAAGGGACCATTATTGCAGTGTCCTGCTTTGTCATGAACCTCTCGGCCTTGTTTGCGGGTGCAAAGATATAACAAAAATTACACTTGACCAAATTTTTCCCGAAATTTGTGTAATATTTTTTTTTCGGTGGGGGAGTGGGTTGTAAGGATTCAGGAGAAAAAAGGACCCTCCGCTAATGAAAGCGAAGGGTCTAAACCTTTTACCTTATGAACCAAAATTGGTTAGGCCAGCTTGTTGATGTGATTCATCACACCACTCTTGATGTTAGCTGCCTTATTCTGGTGAATAATGTTCTTTTTAGCAAGCTTATCCAGCATCTTCTGCACTTTCGGCAGAAGTTCTACGGCAGCTGCTTTGTCAGTCGTAGCGCGGAGCTTACGTACTGCGTTACGCATCGTTTTAGCGTAATATCTGTTATGCAGTCTGCGAGACGCCGTCTGACGAATTCTTTTTACAGATGATTTGTGGTTTGCCATTTTTTATTCTTAATTTTTTAGTAGTCCCTAGCGGAGTCGAACCGCTCTTTAGAGAATGAAAATCTCTCGTCCTAACCGATAGACGAAGGGACCTTGGTGGTGTTTTGTCTTGCTAAGTACCTCTCGGCCTTGTTTGCGAGTGCAAAGGTATAGCATATTCCACATTCCACCAAATGTTTTCCCTGTTTTTTTTCAAAAATCGTTCATTTTTTTTCGTAATGCGCATTTCTGAATGGTGAACCTTGCAATTTATGGGTGTAAAGGTTGCTTTTGGCTGTTTCTTTTCCCTTTTTGCGTATCACGCTTGGTTCACGCCCCAGAGCGGCAGTACATCAGCCACTTCAGGTTTTTCTGTAGCTTCGCATTCGGGCAGCGGCGCCAGGGGTGAATCCAGTCCTGCGTAGCTTCGGCGGTGAAAGGGTGTCAGTCCGTGCGCGTAGATGCCCTTGAAGTGTGCCTTCGTCGGGTAACCCGCATTGGTGTCCCAGCCATAGTAGGGGTAAGCCTTGTGCAGTCGGTGCATATAATCGTCGCGATAGGTTTTGGCCAATACCGAGGCTGCTGCAATCGACAGATACTTCCCATCGCCCTTTACGATTGTTTCGTGCGGCACTTCGCCGTAGGGTGTAAAGCGGTTTCCGTCCACAATGATAAACTCCGGTCGTACTCGCAGCTGGTCTAATGCGCGGTGCATCGCTAGGAACGAAGCATTCAGAATATTGATTTGGTCAATTTCCTCTGCCGTCACCACCCCCACAGCCCAGGCCAGTGCATCGTGTTGAATGCGTTCGCGCAGTGCGTAGCGTCGCCGTGCGCTCAGTTGTTTGGAGTCGTTCAGTTCTTCATTTTCGTACCCCGGTGGTAAAATCACCGCTGCCGCATACACGCTGCCGGCCAAACAGCCGCGTCCGGCCTCATCGCACCCGGCTTCTGTCAGTCTCTGGGTGTTGTAGCAAGATTCTAACATGTTATTATATATAAGGTATCGCTGCTCAACCTCTACCATCGTTTTGAGCACCTACTTCCTATTTTTCTTACTTTGTTTAAAACATCTTTCTTACGCGGTCAATACCCTGTACCAGTGCATCCACTTCCTCGCGGGTGGTGTACAGTGCAAACGAAGCGCGGGCCATGCCTTCCACACCGCAGCGAGCCATGAGGGGCTGAGCGCAGTGGTGTCCCGTGCGTATCGCTATGCCCAGGCGGTCGAGTAGTGTACCCAGGTCGAGTGGATGAATGTCGCCCACGTTAAAGGCCACCACCGCATCCTTGCCCGGTGCCGTGCCGTAAAGGTGCATGCCGGGAATCAGCTGCATCTGCTCCATGGCATAGCGCGTCAGTTCCGCCTCGTGTGCATGAATTTGGTCCATACCCAAGTTGTTCACATAGCGCAATGCCTCGGCCAGTGCGTGCGTACCCACATAGTCGGGCGTACCTGCTTCGAATTTAAAGGGAAGTCGTTCGTAGGTCGTATGTTCAAAAGTCACGCGGGCAATCATTTCGCCACCGCCCTGGTACGGAGGCATGGCATCGAGCAGTGCCTCTCGGCCGTAAAGCACCCCGATACCCGTCGGGCCATACACCTTGTGTCCCGAGAACACCAGGAAGTCGCAGTCCAAATCCTGCACGTCCACCTTGAAATGTGGCACACTCTGCGCCCCGTCCACCAGGATGTGCGCCCCATGAGCGTGAGCCATAGCCGCCAGCTGCTTCACCGGGTTCACCGTACCCAGCACATTGCTCACGTGTGCCACGCTCAGCAACTTCGTGCGCGGCGTAAACAAACGTTCCGTAGCTTCAAGGTCCAGCACCCCTTCGTCAGTCATCGGCGCCACTTTCAGCACAATGCCTTTGCGTTCGCGCAGCATTTGCCAGGGCACGATGTTGCTGTGGTGTTCCATCACGCTCACAATCACCTCGTCGCCCTCGTTCAGGAAAGCCTCGCCGTAAGCCGTAGCCACCAGGTTGAGGCTCTCTGTCGTGCCGCGTGTAAACACGATTTCGCGACTCTCGCGCGCATTGATAAATTGGCGTACCGTTTCGCGTGCTGCCTCGTGCAGGTCGGTAGCTTGTTGTGAAAGGAAATGCACGCCACGGTGCACGTTGGCATTCACCGTATAGTATTCATTGACCATGGCATCCACCACGCAGGCAGGTTTTTGCGTCGTCGCTGCGTTGTCCAGATAAACAAGCGGACGGTTATACACCTGCCGCGAAAGAATGGGGAAGTTGCCACGAACAGTATTTAAGTCATACATGGTTCTTGTCGTTGTTAGTTATTTAGGGGTTTAGCAAAGTGCTTTCGGGATAAAGCATTCTTTGCCATGAAAGTATGAGAAAGGGGAGAAGAAATATCTGCCTCAAAGCACATACAGCCTTTGCGCAGTTTGAACTGCATGCAAAGGCTGTACGGTTTGTATAAAATGAAGTCGTCTGAACTTTTATGAAATTCAAGATTTGCCTTAATTTTTGAGGCGTTTTTGGGTCTTGAAGAAGGAGTGTAGCGAGCTACACGACTGATGAAAGGTCTAAAAACGGCCAAAAAGAAAGGTGAAGATTGAATTTAGAAGAGATAAATCTCCAAATCAAATCTTCGTCAGAAAAGTTTAGACGACTTCAATAAGAGCAGTGCATGGCCACAAAGGGCAACACAGTCCAATGGCTACTTACACATTTTGCAGCCTTTGCATTTACCCAGTTCGCCTCGGAAACGCAAATCAACCAAATGCGCCAAACGCTCATGCAGCAAAGGTATTTGCACATGGCGCAACACCTCGTTGATAAAGGCATGTTGCAGCAGCAGTCGGGCCTCAGCCTCGGGAATACCGCGCTGGCGCATGTAGAACAGAGCCTGCTCGTCGAGTTTACCGATGGTCGATCCGTGGTTACACTTCACGTCGTCGGCATAAATTTCAAGCATCGGCTGCGAAAAGGCACGTGCCCCGGTCGAAGCACAAAGGTTTGCATTCGTCTGTTGCGAAGCTGTTTGCTGCGCTCCCGGTGCCACATACACCTTACCGGCAAACGCCCCCCGGCTTTCGCCGTTCAGCACATATTTATAGAGCATATCGCTCGTACAGCGCGGAGCCAGGTGTTCCACCAGGATGTTGTTGTCCACCTGCTGCTTGCCGTCAGCAATCACAGCCCCGTAAAGTTCCGAAGCAGCATCCGTGCCACGCAGACGCACATCCATGCGGTTACGCGTCAGTCCGTTCGTCAGCGTCACCCCATCATAGCTCACGCGGCTGCGACTTTGTTGTTCCACGTAAATGGTCGAGAAGCGCGTATTCTGCGGTGTGGTTTCCTCAATGCTGTACAAATCGAGTTGTGCATCCTCGTCGGCAAACACCTCCACCACCTGAGTAGTCAGGTAATTATTCGAACCCTCGGCATGGTCGCAGAAGAGCACAGCACCCCGTGCACCCTTACCGGCCACAATCAGCACACGGCGCACGCTCATAAAGTCCATGCGCGCAGCCGACACGTTAACCAGCTGCACCGGCGATTCCAGTTCGACGCCATCCGGTAAATACACCAGCAAGCCGTCCTGTGCCAGCATCGTATTCAGTTGCGTCACCCCGTCAGCGCCCTGTTTAAAGTCGCGTTCGGTGCAAGCCGCCCGGTTGTAGAAGCGTTCCAGCAGTTCGGGATGCGTTTGTGCCACTTTGGTGAATGAATCCACGATAACGCCCTCCGGCAGCAGTGCGCGCGAGCATTCAGGAGCCTCACACGGCACATCGTTCACCACAAAGAAGAGCGACGTGCTCAGGTTCGGCACATTACATTTGTATGCCTCGTAAGGATTCACCGTCGGGGCAATACGTTTCAGGTTCAGTCCGAAGTCAGGCGCAAAGGCCTCGTTCGCACTGGTATATTTGTAGCGTTCTTCGCGTTTGGTCGCCAGTCCCACGCGGCAAAGCGTGTCGAAAGCCGCTTGTCGCTGTGCGTTGAGCGCAGCGCAACTTCCGTTTTCAATCAAGGCGCGATGGTCGGTGAAGAGCGCAGTATATTGTTCATGACTGTTCATGGTTGGGCTAAACTATTTTCGGGTTACGGAAAAAGGGAAATTTGGAAAAAAGGGGAGAATCACTACAACTGTTCCTTAATCCAGTCGAAACCTTTTTCTTCAATTTCGTAGCCCAGTTGTGCCGTACCCTCTTTCACGATTTGTCCGTTCACGAGCACATGCACAAAGTCGGGTTTCAGGTAATCGAGCATACGCTGGTAGTGCGTAATCACCATGGCACTGGTTTTCGGTGTGCGCAGCAGGTTAAAGCCTTCTGCCACGATGCGCAAGGCATCCACGTCAAGTCCCGAGTCCGTTTCGTCAAGAATTGAGAACAAGGGTTCGAGCACAGCCATTTGGAAAATTTCGTTGCGTTTGCGTTCGCCGCCCGAAAAACCTTCGTTCACGCCACGGCTCATAAAGTGAGCATCCAGTCCCACGAGTTTACGTTTTTCTTTCAGCAGTTTCAGAAATTCAGCTGCAGCAATAGGTTCTTCGCCAAAGTATTTACGTTTGGCATTCAGCGCAGCACGCATAAAGTTCGTCATCGACACACCGGGAATTTCCGTCGGTGCCTGAAACGACATAAACAATCCCTCGTGCGAGCGGTCTTCAGGCGAAAGGGCCAGCAAGTCCTTGCCGTTAAACGTAATACTTCCGCTCGTCACTTCGTATTTCGGGTTACCCACCAGCACATTGCTCAGTGTACTTTTTCCCGAGCCGTTTGGCCCCATCAGCACGTGTACTTCGCCATCGCCGATGGTCAGGTTCACACCGCGCAATATTTCCTTGCCTTCAACCGAGGCATGTAAGTCTTTTATTTCTAACATGATGTTTCTTCTTGTTTAAAAAAAAGAGTTTGTTGGGGCGAGTTGAGCCCTGGTAGCACTCCTTATATATAATAGATATGGAAAATCTCGGTTTTCCTTCATAGGTTTTGCATTCGTGGCGTTCGGTGCGTTTTGCAATCGCAGTTCCCGGTTTTATTCGGTGGTTTTGTCAGCGTTCGGTACGTTTTGCATCCGCGGTTCTCCGTTTAAACCCCTCAGCACCCTGTTATTATTCGTAGGTTTTGAGGTCGTGGCGCCCTGTAAGGGCAATGGTATCTCAGCCCAGGGTATAGTGAACGGAGTGAACGACACCCTGGGTC